>Ga0247611_10000361_pt1 | contig 93888 bp, 69 predicted proteins | sample 177DNAGHGhighgp2_FD_192422 | JGI IMG/M metagenome (GOLD analysis project Ga0247611, IMG submission 192422) | Sheep rumen microbial communities from Palmerston North, Manawatu-Wanganui, New Zealand - 1770 DNA GHGhigh gp2 | ecosystem: Host-associated > Mammals > Digestive system > Stomach > Rumen...
CACGCGTTACGCACCCTTTCGCCGGTCGCCGCCAGGTATTGCTACCCGCGCTGCCCCTCGACTTGCATGTGTTAAGCCTGCCGCTAGCGTTCATCCTGAGCCAGGATCAAACTCTTCTTTGTATAATCTTAAATATCTAAGCTTGACCCCGACGCTTCTTTCAATTCCTAAGAATTGACGCTCTCGATTCTTTTTTAGTTCTCGGTACTTGCTTGTACTTTGACAGTCTTTTCAAAGATCTTGTTCTTAAAAATCCCGCTCGGTGTTCGAACGGGATTGCAAAGGTAATAACTTATTTTTATTCTGCAAACTTTTTTTGAAGATTTTTTTAAAAATTTTTCTAATTCTTCTTTAAAGCGCTGAATACTACATCATTCCGCCTTGAGGCATCTGCGGAGCTGCCGGAGCGGGCTCAGGAATGTCCACAATACCGCATTCGGTGGTGAGGAACATGCCTGCCACACCGGCTGCATTCTCAAGGGCTACACGGGCTACCTTGGTAGGATCGATCACACCTGCCTCGTAGAGCTTTGTGAACTCTCCGGTGCGGGCGTTGTAACCGAAGTCACCGCCCCCCTCGCGTACCTTATTAATAATAACGCTGCCTTCCTCGCCTGCATTGGCTGCGATCTGGCGGAGGGGCTCCTCGAGAGCACGCTCGATGATGCGGATACCGGTGGTCTCGTCTTCATTGTCGCCCTTAAGGCCGGCAAGAGCGTCGATTGCACGGATGTATGCAACTCCGCCGCCGGGCAGATAGCCTTCTTCCACGGCTGCGCGGGTGGCATTCAGAGCATCTTCCACGCGATCCTTCTTTTCCTTCATCTCCACCTCGGTGGGAGCGCCCACGTAGAGCACTGCCACGCCGCCGGCGAGCTTGCCCAGACGTTCCTGAAGCTTCTCACGGTCGTAGTCGGAAGTGGTCTTCTCGATCTGCTTGCGAATACCTTCGGCCCTTTCGGCGATAGCGGCCTTGTCCCCTTTACCGCCTACAATGGTGGTGTTCTCCTTGGTGATGGTGATCTTTTCGGCGTGGCCGAGCATGTCGGGGGTAGCGTTCTCCAGAGTGAAGCCGCGCTCTTCGCTGATGACGGTGCCACCGGTGAGGATTGCGATATCCTGAAGCATCTCCTTGCGACGGTCGCCGAAGCCGGGAGCCTTAACGGCCGCAACCTTGAGCGAGCCGCGCAGACGGTTGACCACCAGGGTGGTGAGGGCTTCGCCGTCGACGTCTTCTGCGATGATGAGGAGCTCGCGGCCTTCACGGGCGATGGGCTCGAGGATGGGCAGAAGGTCCTTCATGGCAGACACCTTCTTGTCGGTGATGAGAATGGCGGCATTGGAGAGATCGGCCTCCATCTTGTCTCCGTCGGTGATGAAGTACGGGGAGACGTAGCCGCGGTCGAACTGCATACCTTCCACGACCTTGACCTCGGTCTCGGTGCCCTTGGCCTCTTCCACGGTGATAACGCCGTCTTTCTTGACCTTGGACATTGCGTCTGCGATGAGCTTGCCGATGAAGGCGTCGTTATTGGCGGACACGGTGCCGACCTGCTCCACCTTGGAGTAGTCTTCACCCACGGCCTGGCTGCGCTTCTTGAGGTCTTCGACCACAGCGGCAACAGCTTTGTCTATACCGCGCTTGATGTCCATCGGGTTGGCACCAGCTGCGACGTTCTTGAGACCCACGTTGATGATGGCCTGGGCCAGAACGGTGGCGGTGGTGGTACCGTCGCCTGCCTGCTCGTTGGTCTTGGAGGCAACCTCCTTGACCATCTGGGCACCCATGTTCTCGTATTTGTCTTCCAGCTCCACTTCCTTGGCGACGGTGACGCCGTCCTTGGTTACCTGAGGAGCGCCGAACTTCTTGTCGATTACCACATTGCGGCCCTTGGGACCGAGGGTTACCTTTACTGCGTCGGCAAGCTGGTCCGCACCAGCCTTCATTGCGCTGCGGACTTCAGTATTGAATTTTATAGTCTTTGCCATGATATTCCTATATTATAATATTGCCAAAATGTCCTGCTGTTTGACGATGAGGTACTTCTTGTCTTCTACGGTTACCTCCGTGCCGGCATACTTGCCATAGAGCACTACATCGCCGGCCTTAACCTCCATGGGTTCGTCTTTCTTGCCGGGACCGACTGCTATAACCTTGCCCTGCTGGGGCTTTTCCTTTGCCGTATCGGGAATGTAGATTCCGCCTGCTGTCTTCGTCTGGGCCTCCTGGGGCTCAATGAGGACTCTGTCTGCCAATGGTTTAATCATTTTATTATCGTTTTAGTTGTTTCAAATAAGGCGCCCCCGTTTCCGGAGACGCCTTTAGGTTAATCAACCCGCGTGCCAGTGACAAATTGTCACTAGTAGCGGTTGAGCGGTTTGTCCGCGGTGAGAGCGTGAACTTTTTCGGCCACGGCTTCGCGCACCTTCGCATGCTCGGCGAGTTCCGCCACCTGCTCGGGCGTGGGAATGTCGGCCTTCTTGAGGCTCAAGGCCTCAGCATGGGCGTTGCACGACTTCAGAACAGTGTCGATGAGCTCGACGATCTTGGGCATGTCGGCCTCCACGAATCCGCGGGAGGTAATGGCCGGGGTGCCGATACGCAGACCGCTGGTCTGGAACGGATTACGAGTGTCGAACGGCACCATGTTCTTGTTTACGGTGATGTCGGAGAGTTCCAGCTGCTTCTCCGCTATACGGCCGGTGACTTCCGGGAAACGGGTGCGAAGGTCGATGAGCATGAGGTGATTGTCGGTGCCACCGGAGACGACCTTGTAGCCGAGCTTTATGAACTCCTTGCACATTGCGGCCGCGTTGGCCTTCACCTGCTTCTGGTATTCCACGAATTCGGGCTGGGCTGCCTCCCAGAAGGCGACTGCCTTGGCCGCGATGACGTGCTCGAGCGGACCGCCCTGTTCTCCCGGGAAGACGGCGGAGTCCAGCACGGCGCTCATAGGCTTGATTTCGCCCTTCGGGGTGGTGAGACCCTTGGGGTTCGGGAAGTCTTCGCCGAGAAGGATGATACCGCCGCGCGGGCCACGAAGGGTCTTGTGGGTGGTGCTGGTGACGATGTGTGCGTATTTGACCGGATTCTTGAGCAGACCTGCGGCGATGAGACCGGCGGTGTGGGCCATGTCTATCCAGAGGATGGCGCCCACCTCGTCCGCTATCTTTCGCATGCGCTCATAATCCCATTCGCGGGAGTATGCGGAGGCGCCGCCGATGATGAGCTTGGGCTTGCACTCCTTTGCGGTGCGCTCCATGGCATCGTAGTCGATGGTGCCGGTTTCCGGATCCAGACCGTAAGCCACGGCATTATACAGGATACCGGATGCGTTCACCGGTGAGCCATGGGTGAGATGGCCGCCCTGCGAGAGGTCCAGACCCATAAAAGTGTCACCGGGATTGAGGATCGACATCTCCACTGCGAGGTTGGCCTGGGCGCCGGAATGGGGCTGCACATTGGCCCAGCAGGCTCCGTAGAGAGCTTTGAGACGATCGATTGCGAGCTGCTCGATTTTGTCTACCACCTGGCAGCCGCCATAGTAGCGCTTGCCGGGATAGCCTTCGGCGTATTTATTGGTGCAGATGCTGCCCATTGCCTGGAGCACTTCGGGCGTAACATAGTTTTCGCTGGCGATGAGCTCGAGGCCATTTTTCTGGCGGGCTTCCTCCTGCGCGATGAGGTCGAAAATCTGGGTGTCCTTTTTCATGATGTTATTAATAATGGTCTACAAATATAGCCAAAACAAACCGAATTTCCTATCTTTGTCACGCATGAAAGACCGAAAACTCACAGCCGCAGAAATGGGGCGCATTTCACCGGAAGAATACCGCAGCCGCAACGCTTCCGGCACCGTGGTAGTACTCGACAACGTTCGCAGCGCTTACAATGTTGGTAGCGCCTTCCGCAGCGCCGACGCGTTCGGTGCCGGCAGGGTCTACCTTTGCGGAATCTGCGCCGTCCCTCCGTCGGCCGAAATCCATAAAACCGCCCTCGGTGCCGAAGACGCCGTTCCCTGGCGCCACTTCGCCTCCACCCTCGAGGCCGTGGAGTCGCTAAAGGCCGAAGGCTACACGGTCGTCGCCGTCGAACAGACTGAGAATTCGGTAAAACTGGCGGCAGCAGGGGTTGCTCCCACAGCTGCCGCTTCCACGAAGAACGCGTTTATATTCGGAAACGAAGTCGAAGGGGTTGGGCAGGAGGTGGTGGATGCATGCGACTTTTCCCTGGAAATCCCCCAGCACGGCACCAAACACTCGCTGAACGTCTCAGTTACGGTAGGGATAGTCCTATTCGCATTCAGCGCTTGTCCATCCGTAATAGGCAACTAATTAATAATCAATAATATACAAAAATTGCCTCCTCAAATCCGGGAGGCAATTTTCATAAACAGTTGACTAGCAACTAGTTAGGTAAAACGCTAAACTACTTCTCCTGCTCAATAGCAGCCTGCGCAGCCGCGAGACGTGCGATAGGCACGCGGAACGGTGAGCAGGACACGTAGTCGAGACCGATCTTGTTGAAGAACTTCACGGAATCGGGATCGCCGCCGTGCTCGCCGCAGACACCGCACTTGAGGTCGGGCCTCTTGCTGCGTCCGTTGTGCACGCCGTATTCCACGAGCTTGCCGACACCCTTCACATCGATGGTCTGGAACGGATCTGCGTCGAGGATCTTAGCGCCAAGGTAGTCACCCATGAAGGTTCCCACGTCGTCGCGGGAGAAACCGAAGGTCATCTGGGTGAGGTCGTTGGTACCGAAGCTGAAGAACTCGGCGGTGCGGGCCATACGATCGGCGGTGAGGGCTGCACGCGGGATCTCGATCATGGTGCCGAAGTGGTAGGCGATGTGCTCGCCACCGTGGTGAGCCTCAACCTCTGCCTTGATGCGGTCGCAGATGGCCTTCTGGAAGGAAAGCTCACGTGCGGACACGGTGACCGGGATCATGATTTCGGGCTGCGGGTGCAGGCCTTCGGCGAGAAGTTCTGCGGAAGCCTCGAAGATTGCGCGATACTGGGTTTCAGCAATGAGAGGATATGTAACGTGGAGACGGACTCCGCGGTGACCCATCATCGGGTTCACCTCGTGGAGTTCCTCGCCGCGATGGTCGATTTCGTCGACGCTCACACCAAGTTCCTTGGCGAGTTCTGCGCGCTTGTCTTCGGCCTTGGGAACGAACTCATGGAGAGGCGGGTCGAGCAGGCGGAACACCACCGGCTTGCCGTCCATGATCTTCAGGGTGCTCTTCACACTTGCCTTCATGAAGGGCAGGAGCTCGTTAAGTGCATCCCTGCGCTCATCCTCGGTCTTGGAGAGGATCATACGACGAAGCTTCATCAAAGGCACTTCGCTGTTACGGCCGTAGAACATATGCTCGATACGGAACAGGCCGATGCCTTCGGCACCGAACTGCAGAGCCTTCTGAGTGTCTTCCGGAGTATCGGCGTTGGTGCGAATGCCCAGGCGACGATACTTGTCGACGATGCTCATGAAGCGGATGAAGAGCGGATTCTCGCTCGCGTCCATGGTTTCGATGGCTGCTGCGTAGATGAGTCCGCGAGTACCGTTGAGGGAGAGGTAGTCGCCCTCTTTGTATTCCTTGTCGCTGCCACGGAACTTCACGGTTTTGGCCTCGAGGTTGATTTCCATGGCCTCGCAACCGACGATGCAGCACTTGCCCCAGCCGCGGGCCACGAGGGCTGCGTGACTGGTCATACCGCCGCGGGTGGTGAGGATACCGGCAGCTGCGCGCATGCCTTCGATGTCTTCCGGAGAAGTTTCCTCACGGACGAGTATGACGTTCTGCTTCTTTGCAGCAGCTGCCATTGCGTCGGCGGGAGTGAAGACGATGGTGCCGACGGCTCCGCCCGGAGATGCGGGCAGACCCTGTGCGATAACGGAAGCCTTCTTTTCGGAGGCGGGGTTGAGCACGGGGTGAAGGATTTCGTCGAGCTGGGAAGGAGACACCCTCATGACTGCGGTGCGCTCGTCGATCATGCCCTCGTCGAGCATGTCCATAGCCATCTGGAGAGCGGCGATACCGGTGCGCTTACCGATACGGCACTGGAGCATCCAGAGGTGGCCTTCCTGAATGGTGAACTCGATATCCTGCATGTCGTGGAAGTGAGCTTCCAGCTTGGTGCGGATAGCGTCGAGTTCTGCGTAGACCTCGGGCATTGCCTTCTCGAGGCTCTCGAGGTTCTTGTTATGCTCGTTCTTGGTGGCTTCGTTGAGGGGGTTCGGGGTGCGGATACCTGCAACCACGTCTTCGCCCTGGGCGTTGATGAGCCATTCTCCGTAGAACTTGTTGTCGCCGGAAGCGGGGTTACGGGAGAATGCCACACCGGTGGCGGAGGTGTTGCCCATATTACCGAACACCATGCTCTGTACGTTCACAGCGGTGCCCCAGTCATCCGGAATCTTTTCGATGCGGCGGTAAGCGATTGCACGCTTGCCGTTCCAGCTCTTGAACACGCCGCCGATGGAGCCCCAAAGCTGGGCTTCAGCTGTGTCGGGGAACTCGACTCCGAGCACCTCGACGATCTTCTTCTTGAACTGCTCTGCAAGGTTCTTGAGCTCGTCCGCGGTGATTTCGGTATCGGATGCATAGCCCTTCTCCTTCTTGAGCTCTTCCATCATGCGGTCCAGCTGCTGGCGGATACCCTGGCCGTCGGCGGGTTCGATACCCTCTGCCTTCTCCATGACGACGTCGGAGTACATCATGATGAGACGACGGTAGGCGTCGTACACGAAACGGGGGTTGCCGGTCTTTTCAATCATTCCGGGGATGGTAGCGGAGCAGAGGCCGATATTGAGGATGGTATCCATCATACCCGGCATGGAACTGCGGGCGCCGGAACGGCAGCTCACGAGCAGCGGGTCCTTCGGATCGCCGAAGCGCTTGCCCATGATCTTTTCGGTGGCTGCGAGAGCCTCGGCCACATCGTGCTTGAGAGCGTCGGAATAGCCTCCTCCGAGCTGATAATACTCGGTGCAGCATTCAGTTGTGATGGTAAAACCAGCCGGAACCGGCAGGCCGAGCTTGCTCATCTCGGCAAGGTTTGCGCCCTTTCCTCCAAGGAGTTCGCGCATTGAAGCGTCGCCTTCAGCGGTCTTGCCGCCAAAGCGATACACGCGTTTCTTTTCGTCTGACATTTAACTTATGTGTTTTTATTATAACTTTTCGAACCTGCAAATATACTCAAATTTCCCGACAATTACAGCAGTTTCGCCGCCAATTCCGACAGCTCGCTCCTTTCGCCCTTCCTTAGGAAGACATGCTGGAAAATTTTCTGTCCGGTAAGCTTTTCTCCGAGGTGGCTGAGGCCGTTGGACCACTGGTCCAGATAAGGCTGGTCGATCTGGAAGATGTCGCCGGTGCAAACTATCTTGGTGCCCTCTCCCGCACGGGTGATTATGGTCTTCATTTCCAGCGGGGTAAGGTTCTGGGCTTCGTCGATTATGAAGAAGCAGCGGCCGAGGCTCCTGCCGCGGATGTAGGCCAGCGGCTCGATGAGAATCTTCTCTTCCTTGAGCATACCCTCAATGTGCTGCGCTTCGCGCGACGCGGGTTTGAACTGCCCCTTGATCACGTTAAGATTGTCCATCAGCGGCTGCAGGAAGGGGCCCATCTTGGTTTTCTGATCTCCGGGAAGGAAGCCTATATCCTGATTTCCAAGGATGACGGTTGGACGGGAGACGATAATCTGGTCATATTCTCTCTCCTGTTCGAGCGCGGCTGCCAGCGCGAGCAGCGTCTTTCCGGTTCCGGCGCCGCCGGTGAGCGACACCAGGAAGATATTCGGGTCCAGCAGAGCGTCGAGGGCCATCTTCTGCTCGTCGTTACGGGGACGTATGCCGAAGGCCTCGTGCGCCTTCACCAGCACCACCTTGCGGCTGTCGGCGTGATACCTGGCGCAAACGGTATCCTGACTCTTGTCTCCCTGCCAGCGAAGCTTGTAGAGACGGTTCGGTTCGGGCTCCTTGTCGTCCACGGCATCCCATGGAACAGCGGTCTCCGGGCCATAGCACAGGGCCTGCATGGTCTCCTGCGGGAGCGTGCGGAATTGCACCTCGGCGTTGGCCCTCTCTATCTTTTCCTCTTCCAGACGGTCGGTGAGATAGTCCTGACACTCCATTCCGGCGGCCTTGGCCTTGAGGCGGAGGTTCACGTCTTTTGAGACGAGCGCCACGAAGGTGCCGGGATTGTTGTCTCGAACCCACATCGCAGTGGCCAGGATACGGTGGTCCTGGATGTCGTCACGGAAAAGCTCCGCGAACTCAGGGGCGAAGGGATGGTTGGGCTCGATCTTGATATGGTCGTCCTTGAGGCGGTCCATGTCGCGCATGAAATGGCGCGCGTTGTATGAAAGGGTGTCGTTGCCCTTCTTGAACTTGTCGGCCTCCTCGATGACGGCCACTGGAATTACGAGGTAGTTGTCCTTGAACTTGTGGATTGCGTTGTGATCGTGCAGGATCACATTGGTGTCAAGGACGAAGATTTTGGGTTTACCCATTGGTTATGTGGTTTAGTCCTCCCCTTCTCCGCCCTGATTGCGGATGAGGGATTCGAGAATATTCTGTATGCCCGAACGGGCAGACGAATGCAGCTTTACCTCTCCACCTTCGGTGGGATGGCCGAGCGGGTAGAAGGCGATGTCCTGAAGGAGCAGCTCGGCGTCCAGATAATCGAAGTCGATGTCGCGAATCTGCACCAGCGCGCCGGGTACCTCGGCAAAAAGCAGGCGAACCGGATCGTCTTCGCCGGTGGCGCGACGCAGGCCGCTGAGGTCGGCCGAAACGCCCGTGCGGCCGGTAGTCATGCCGCTCAAGGCAGCAAGCAGGCCGCCGTCTGCCACGGTGGCGCCGGCAAGCACGATGCCGTCTTCCACAAGCTCACGCACAACTTCATAGCAGTCGATGAAGTAGTCGGGATCGTTCACCGCTGGGGCCACGCCGTGCGAGCCTTTCATAACCTGCGCGAAGAGCGAACCGCCGAAACGGTAGGACGACGTGTCGAAGGGAATGTAGACGACCCAGCTTTCGGGATCGGGCGCGAGAACGGAGGAGATGCTTGCGGGGCCGAGACGGAGAGGCTCGCTTTCGGACAGGGCTTCCTCGGCCCCGCCGGCAGCTTCGTCCGCCCGAAGATATGGGGTTACGGCCAGTTCACAGTCGCCCTCGGCCTCCGAACAGCTGCGTATGCCGATTCCGAGAGAGTCGGCGAATTCGGCCATCGCGCTCACCGAAGAATAGAGCGCTGCCATGTTGCCGATCCTGCGGGAATTCCAGGTCCAGCGGGCGTCCACGCAGAGGTCCTGCAAAGTGAAATGCCCTACCCGCCAAATGCAGTCCAAAAGGGCCTGCTCGAGTTTTGTGCGGGTGAACTCCGCCGGGAAGACCATGGAAGGATGCTTTTTGGCCGCCAGTACCTTGGTGAGATAGCGGTCGATCTTGGTAGGATCGGTTCCGGCCACCGACGGGCCCGGCCAGGAGCTCTCGTCCGAGATGCGTCCGGGAATGCCGGCATCCTCTTCTATGATGCGGGCACCCACGCTCTCCAGTATCCCCGCGGGAGTGAGCTCCTGCTGGATGCCGTCGATGATATACTTCGAACGGAGAACTGAGAGTTTTTCCTTCATAGCCTAAACGAATTCCGTCAAAATTAACTATTTTTGGGAACAGATGCAAACGAAGTTTGACGAAAATGCATATTCCGCCCTTCTGGAGCGGATTTATTCCATAACTCCTTCCGTTCAGGCGGTCGGTTTTTCGGACGGGGCCTACAAGCCCGGTCTGGAGGGAATGCAGGCCTTCGGCGAGCGTCTCGGAAGGCCTTGGGAAAAGTATCGCTGCATACACGTGGCCGGCACCAACGGCAAGGGCAGCGTGGCCAGCATGCTGGCAGCGGCGATTGCTGGGGGCAGTGCTCAAGCGCCGGTAGCAGCGGCGATTGCTGGTGGCAGTGCTCCAGCGCCGATAGCAGCGATTGCTGGGGGCAGTGCTCCAGCGCCGATAGCAGCGATTGCTGGGGGCAGTGCTCAAGCGCCGGTAGCAGCGGCGCAGGGAGCTGCCCTCCGCTCCGCTACCGCCACGCTCGGGCCAGCGCAAAAAACTTCCGCGGAGGGCACTCCCCTGCGCCGCCCGGCTCCGACAAAAGTCGGGCTCTACACTTCTCCCCACCTTGTGGACTTTCGCGAGAGGATGAAAGTGGTGACGGCGGGCGGCTGGACCATGCCTTCCAAGGAAGAGGTCTGGGAGTTCTTCCAGACTTATCTGTGCGACAGCGCCGGCGAACTCGACACCCACTCGCTATCCTTTTTTGAAATGACTACCGGCCTGGCATTCTGGTGGTTCGCACGGCAGGGAGTGGACTGGGCGGTAATAGAGGCGGGCCTTGGCGGCCGGCTCGACAGCACGAATATCATCAGCCCTGAGCTTTCGGTCGTTACTTCCATAGGCCTCGACCACTGCGCCCTGCTGGGTTCCACACGCGGGGCGATTGCTTATGAGAAGGCCGGTATATTCAAGCCCGGAGTCCCCGCATTGGTAGCTTCTGAAGATGCCGAGACGGCACCCGTATTCAGGGAAGCAGCGGCCCGTGTTGACGCGCCCCTGTATTTCGCGGACTCCATCATTCCGCTTATTCCCGAAGAAGGCACTTCTGCTGCCTCTCGCCATCCTGCTCCTGAACTGCCAACTGCCACCGAGGCTGAAATCCTTTCCCGTATGGACCTTCGCGGGCCCTGCCAGGAACGGAACCTTCATACCGTTCTCGTCGCCCTGGATATTTTGGGAAGACTGGAAGAGATTTCCGGAAAGAGTGGAGAGTTTTCGGAAACTTCAGGGGGGACCTTCCACGAAAACGGCCAAAATCATGGAAGGTCCTCCGCGGAAACTGGGGACCTGGCACGAAAAGGGCCAAAATCATGGAAGGTCCCCCTCGGAAAAGTGGGACCTGGCACGAAAACGGCCGAAATCATGGAAGGTCCCGTAATCTCAGGGGGGACCTTCCACGAAAACGGCCCAGATCGTGGAAGGTCCGGGCGAAAAAGCGAGGACCTTCCACGAAAAGAGGCAAAAACGTGGAAGGTGGGGGTAGTTTTGAAGGGACCTTCCACACTGAAAGCCATTGAGCGGACGGCCGAGCTAACCGGACTGCGTGGCAGATGGGAAAGGCTCTGTGACAAACCGGAGGTGGTATGCGACATCGCCCACAATCCCCCGGCGCTGGAAGTTAACTTCGCTCGCCTCCGGGAGTTGCAGAGGGGTAACGCCGCGGAGAGTGCAGGCAGCGGGCAGAGAGCGGAGAGCGCTGGCAGCGGGCAGAGAGCGGAGAGTGCAGGCAGCGGGCAGAGCCAGGGCCGCCCTCTGATTATCGTTTACGGAATAATGGCGGACAAGGACCTGGCGGGGATTGCGCCGCTCATGCCCGAGGGCGCCAGCTACATCCTGGCAGCCCCGGCAATCCCGAGGGCTCTCCCCGCGGAAGAATTGAAGGTCAGGCTCTCCGGGCTCCGGCCCGACCTCACCCTGGAAACGGCCCCCAGCATAGCCGCAGCAGTGGAAAGAGCTCTGGAAATAGCAGAAAGCCTGGCAGGGTCTGCGGCTGAGGCTGGGTCTGAAGCTGGGTCTGCGGCTGAGGCTGGGTCTGCGGCTGAGGCCGGCCGTAGTGCTTCAGAACCCTTCATATATATCGGTGGCTCGACGTTTGTAGTTACCGAAGCCATCGAATACTTTAACGCCCGGAAGAAATGAAACGTATCCTTTCCCTTCTCCTGACGATTGTACTGGCCCCGAACCTCCTCCCCGCCGCAACTTCCGATGCCGTGGCTCCAGCCACCGCACCGGCCACCTGCGCGAAGAACACCGCGAAAACCGACGGCGACGGCCATGTCCTCGTAAAACTCTGGCAGGATTATACCAAGGCGGAAGACGCCGACAAACCGGCCACCGCTGCCGCAGCCCTGCAGAAAATCAAAGCCGAAGCAAAGCGTCAGCATCTTACCTGGGACTACTTCGACGCCGCCGAAAAATATGTGAACGTCGGCACCCGCGGCAACTGGAAGCTCCGCGATTCGCTCCACAAGGCATTCCGCGCCGAGATCGAGGCCTTCGGGGAACCGGTTGCAGTGTTCTACATGCGCCGGGGCGAGTCTTCCGAAGAACTGCAGAAATATCTGGAATCCAATAAGAAAACTCTCAAGGCCGCCAGCCACGAAGAATTCTGGACCAGGGACTGGAGGCTGGGACGTTATAAGTTCTCCCCTGTCCTGAAAAACCAGTTTAAGAGCGACTGGGACTACTGCCTCTGGAGCCTCTTCCCGGAAAAACTCATGGAGCAGGAGTACAAGTCCTACCCCATGAACGCCTTCGTGGAGTACCAGCTGGCCTGCTCGGGAAAAAACAGCTCCGAAGAAAAGCCCCTCAAGGCATTCGCAGAGAAATGGAACGGCAAGGCCGCAGCATTAATGGCCGAAGAAGACCTGCTTCAGCGGCGTTTCAACTCCCTTCAGGAAAAGGGCCGTTCGGAAGACTTCAAAGCCCTCCGCGCCGACTGCCAGGCCCTTCGCACCAAGGCCAAAGCATTCAAGGGCGACGAAAAGAAGATCGCCGACTGCTGCGTCGAGGCGGATTACCTCATCGCCGAAATGGACGCCCCCTCCGTCTCCATGGACATCAAGCGCAGCAAACTCTCCCTTAGCCTTCGCAACCTCGAATACGTCAGCGTACGCATATATAAAGGAGACGTACAATTCGACGAGAAGGCCGAAAAGAAGGCCGAAAAAGTCTGGGAATACCTGCAGCGCAACCCTATTTGCAGCTACTACGTCCCCGACGATCTCCTCCTCGACCTTCCAAAACTTCCCGACGGCACCTACACAGTTAAGTGCGTGAACGGCGACACCTCCGAGAGCTGCCTCTGGGAAAAATACACCATTTCGACTGCCAGCCGCTGGAACGGCGAAGGTCTGGGAATCTGGGCGGCCGACTACATCAGCGGCGAGCCGATTGAGAAGGTCGACGTCGACGTGCTACGCGACGGCAAAGTCTACCGTAGCTTCAACGGCCTCACGCTCAGCGGCATTACCACCCTTCCGAAAGAGGCCTCGAACCTCTTCAACGACAGCGACTACAAGCACAGCTGGAGCCTCCGGGTCCGCTGCGGCGAGCGCGCGTCCAGAGAGGTCTACCCGCTCAGCTACCACTCGCCCGACATCTCCGACCGGCCCGACGAAATGCACTGCACCATTCTTACCGACCGCAGCGCCTTCCAGCCGGAGGAAACCGTTCATTTCAAGGCCATCGTCTGGCAGGGACGCTACTCCGTGAAGGCGTCTTCCGGACTGAAAATCAAGGCGATACTGAAAGACGTGCAGGGCCGCACCATCGAAGAGCTGGCCCTCACCACCAGCGCGAACGGCAGCGTCGCCGGAGAGTTCCTCCTCCCCCGTCGCGAGCGTCTGGGCAACTACTGCCTCGAGATCCGCAGCAGCGATAAACTGCTCAGCAGCAAATATATACTGGTCGACGACTTCGTGCTTCCTACCTTCGACCTCGTGTTCGACCGCACGCCCGAACTCCGTTTCCCGCTTGCAAGCGTGGAGATAAAGGGCACCGTGAAAGCCTATTCCGGCCATTCGCTCGCGGGCGCCGACATCTCCTGGAAGGTGGAGCACAACGGCGATGATTGGGCGTCCGGAAAGCTCGAGCCGACCAAAGACCGCTTCGCCCTTTCCTTCCCCACCGACAGCACCGACGCCGGCAGCTGGGGATCGTCTTACGCGCTCACAATCAAGGTGATAGACGCCACCGGCGAAACCATGGAGTTCCAGAAATGGATACACGTGGCCGGCCGTCAGGAACCGGCACGTCCGCCCAAGGAGTTCTTCTTTGAGGATCTGGACGACGCCTTCGGCACCCGGATAGTAGCCGGCAGCGTCCGCACATGGGCGGTCGCCGAGCTGTACGGTACCGGCAACGTGCTGCTCGACCGCCAGCTGCTGCAGTTCGAGCCCGCCTCCGGCACGGCAGCCGCCTCGGGCTCCCCCGCCGGCGTCGCCCCGGCTGAGACCACCCTTCGCTACGATTGGCCCGACAGCTGGCCGGAAGGACTCTCGCTCATCATCCTGTACTTCCAGGACGGCAAGGCCCACCAGCATACGCTCAACCGTAGCCGCAAGAACCACACTCTCGACCTGCCGCTCAGCTTCGAGCGCTTCCTCGACACCACATCTCCCGGCGCGCAGTATACCTTCAATATCAAGACTCTGGCCGGCGCCGAAGTGGCCGTGGCCGTGTTCGACAAGAGCACCGAACGCTTCATGGGCAATTCCTGGAGCTCCTTCGCAGGACAGAACAGGCCAAGGCCAAGCGTGTATTTCAACGCCATCTGCGGACAGGATTCCGGTTCCTCGCGCTACATGCCCTTCTACAGCCTGGGCGGGAATGTGCGTCTTATGACCAAATCCGCCTCGGTGAACATGATGGCAATGGATTCCGCGGCGCCTGAAGCGATGGTGGAAGAAGAGGCCGCAGTTAGTGACGTGGCCACCGGAGCCGCCACCGCCGAAGAGATTGCCTCCGACATCGTGATCCGCGAAGACTTCGCCACCACCCTCGCCTGGGAGCCGTTCCTCAGGAGCGACAAGGCCGGAAACGTTTCCTTCAGCTTCACCAATTCCGACAAGCTATCCACCTATTACGTACAGGTGTTCGCGCACGATGCGAGCATGCGCAACGCTGCCCTGCGCCGCGAGATGGTGGTCACAATACCGGTCAAAATCAGCCTCGTGGAGCCGCAGTTCCTCTATGAAGGCGACGTCTGGAACGTCCGCATCGGCCTTTCCAGCAGCCTTGTGGGCGACGTCGACGGCACCCTGAAGATCGGCATTCTCGACGGAGCCGACCGTCACAGCGCCGCCGTGCTGAGCTCTTCCGTTAAGCGGGTGACCGTTCCCGGCGGCGCATCCACCAACTTCGACTTCGAGGTAGCCGTTCCCGTCGACATAAAAGACCTAGGAGTGTTGGTGAGCTTCACGCCCGACCGCATTGCCACCGCGGCCGACGGAGTATTCGTGAGCGTACCGGTTCATCCGGCAGTTCAGACTCTTACCGAAGCCCATTCGGCGGTGCTGCTGCCCGGGGCCGACAAAGCCGCACTGGAAGCGCAGCTGCGGGGTCTTTTCGAGAACGTTGATGGTTCTGCGGCCGAGCTCACGGTGCGCGACATCCGCCAGATGCTGCTCGAGGCCATTCCTTCCGAGCTGGAGGTTCCGTGCCCCAACGCCATCTCCCTGGCCCGCGCGCTGTACGCCTATTCGCTGATGGCAGGGATTCCTGGAGCCGCTGAACCTTCGTTCGACCGGGAGAGCGCGATTTCCAAACTCCTTGCCTGCCGGGACGACGACGGCGGCTTCGCCTGGTTCGCCGGCATGAGCCCGTCTCCAATAGTTACCGCCGTGGTGCTGCGTCTGGTGCGCGGACTCGGCATTATTGACGAGACGGCCGCGGTGCATTATATCGACAAGGAGTACTTCAGCGGAAAGTACAGCTGGTGGCGCTGCCTCTCGATGGAGCAGTATCTGCACACCCGCAGCTTCTTCCCGGAGGTTTCGTTCACGGAAAAGACTTCCGCGGAGTTCCGCAAGGCAGCCCGCGCGTATCTGGTTCCAAAGAAGGCTCGCGGCCTGAACGGCTACATCGCCGCCAAGGCCCGCAGGGTGCAGACGCTGGACAACTTCCTGTCGTTGGAAGGCGGCGTGCAGCTGGCTTCCAAGATGGGAGTGCGGCTGGGCACCGTTTCAAGGCTCCGCAAATCCCTCGTGGCCGACGTGGCCTCGCTCGTTGAATACGCCCAGCCGCACAGGCATGGAGGGGTTTACTATCCCAATGCCGTGATGCCTTGGCGCGGCTTACTCGAAACCGAACTCGACGCCCACTGCGCACTGATGGCAATCATGGACAGGTTCGGGCATCAGGATATTTCCAACGGAATCCGTCTTTGGATCATGCTCCAAAAGGAGACCCAGAACTGGAAGTCCGGATCCGGCTATCTGGAAGCGTTGGCGGCAGTTCTGAACGGCCCTTCCGAGGTGCTGGAAACCAAGGTTCTGGCATTACGGGCCGAGTACACCGTTCCTTTCGAAAACGTGAAAGCCGCGGGGAATGAGATGAGTATCGCGGTTGGTGAGCCCGTAGTTCAGCGCGGCGGGCCGAAAGCCGGGGAGGCCGAGGTCGGAGCCGGGGAAGGCGAGGTCGGAGCCGGCGAGAGCCCCTCAGTGATTGCGATCGGCGACCGCGTGAAAGTTCGCGCCACCCTTACGAGCGTAGAGAACCGCAGCTTCGTGAAGGTAACTATCCCCTTCGGAGCGGGGCTGGTTCCCGTGAACCAGATTTCCGGATACCGCTGGGGGTACTACCGCAACGTGCTTTCCGACCGTATCGAGCTTTGGTACGAGGTGTTCCCGGAAGAGAAGACCGAGATCGTGGAAGAGTTCTACGCCACCCGCGCCGGTTCATTCCAGGCACCCGTGGCAACTATAGTTTGTGAGTATGCTCCCCATTACAGGGCGAACGACGGCTGGCGTGGAAGACTCGATATTCAGCCCAAGACTGTCTCCGGGGCTAAATGATTTCCACCATATGAGCTATCTCGTTTTAAAACCCGGCATGGTCCTGAGCCATTCCATCGAAGATTATCCCGAGGGAATAGTGGTTCCCGTGGACAAACCCTACCGCTGGACCTCGGCCGATGTTATCCGCAAGGTTAAGTGGATGGCGGTAAAGCACTTCGGCAAGAAAAATCTGAAGGTGGGCCACGCCGGAACCCTGGATCCGCTGGCCACGGGAGTGCTGCTGGTGTGTATTGGCAAGGCGACCAAACTGGCGGAAGAGTTCCAGAAAGCTCCGAAGCAGTATCTCGCCGGGGTAACCTTCGGTGCCACTACCGCTTCGTACGACCTGGAAAAGAACGTGAATACTCGCTATCCCCTGGACGGCGTATCGGAAGAGGCGCTGCGCGGAGTGTTGCCGGGATTCATCGGCGAGCAGGAACAGGTGGCGCCGCTCTTCAGCGCCAAAAGCGTGGACGGAGTTCGCGTGTACGAACTTGCCCGCAAGCGCTACAAAGCCGGACTTCCCGTGGAGGAACCCGGTCTGCTACAGGCTTCGCATATCACTATCTACGACCTGAAATTGGAGGCTTACCGAAAGGAAAGCCCTGCTCCCGTAGTGGCTGATAATTCCCACATCGCAACTTCCACGCACACTTCTTCCCGGAGTGCCAGCAGCAGGATCAATGTCGCCGAGGTGCCCGCAGGACTTCCACAGGCGGAGATACTCGTAGACTGTTCCAAGGGCACCTACATCCGGGCCCTTGCTCGCGACCTTGGCGAGGCACTGGGCAGCGGCGCCTTCCTTCACAGCCTGCGCAGAACCCGCAATGGAGGTTTTGCAGTGGAGGATGCGCTGAGTATCCCCGATATCGAGGCGGTTTTTCCAAGAAACTAAAAAAGCGGGTGAAGCGGAAGTGATTGAATATCAATCAAATGCTGAAAAACGGCTCATGATTTCCATGAGCCGTTTTTCACGAATTAACTGATTATCAGAGAGTTGCGCTTCACCGCAAAAATGTGGCAGAAGCGCAACCTTAGCGCTAACTCCTAATAGAGCTCGTCTACCGGCTCCTTGTAGTCGTCGGCTGCGGGGGCAGGGGCGTCCTCGTGGCGCACTCCGAAGCGGCGGCGCTCGCCACGGTCTGAGCCACGGTCGGAATCACGACGCTCGGAACGCTCGCCATCGTGGCGCTCACCACGCTCACCACGCTCACGGCGTTCTCCGTCACGGCCTTCGCGGCGGTCTCCGCGCTCGCCACGATCATGCCTGTCACCACGATCAGAGCCACGACGCTCGCCACGGTCGGAACCACGGTCGCGGCGGTCACGGTCTCCACCTTCGCGGCGGGGACCACGGCTGCGCTCGGGCTCTACATAGCCTTCGGGCTTCTCGGTAAGGGCACGCATGGAAAGGCGCATCTTGCCGGACTTGTCGTCGTACTCGAGGAGTTTCACGTCCACCTCGTCTCCAACCTTCAGCACGTCCTCGACCTTCTCTGTCTTACCCCATGCGATTTCGCTAACGTGGAGCAGGCCTTCCTTACCGGGGAGGATTTCGATGAAGGCACCGAAGTCCAGGATGCTCACGACCTTGCCGTGATACACGGTGCCGGCCTCGGGCTTCGCGCAGATACCCTTGATCCACTCGAGAGCCTTCTGCATTGCCTCGGCGTCGTTGGTGGCGATGTCCACCACGCCTTCGGTGAGGTTGGTTCCCTCGATGGGCACCTCGTCGATGTTGATGACGGCGCCGGTTTCCTTCTGGATCTTCTGGATGGTCTCGCCTCCCTTGCCGATAACGGCGCCGATGAACTCGGCCGGGATGCGGATTTCCTCGATGCGCGGGACGAAGGGCTTGTAGTCCTCACGCGGGGCGGGCTGCACCTTGAGCATTTCGCCCATGATGTGCATGCGGCCCTGGCGAGCCTGCTCGAGAGCCTTCTCGAGAACCTCGTAGCTGAGGCCGTCGACCTTGATGTCCATCTGGGTGGCGGTGATACCATCGGCGGTACCGGTGACCTTAAAGTCCATGTCGCCGAGGTGATCCTCGTCGCCGAGGATGTCGGTGAGGATGGCATAACGGTCGTTCGGGCGCTCGGCATCGGTGATGAGACCCATAGCAACGCCGGCCACGGGTTTCTTGATCTTCACACCTGCGTCCATGAGGGCGAGGCAGCCGCCGCACACGGAGGCCATGGAAGAGGAACCATTGCTTTCGAGGATATCGGAAACCACGCGCACTGCGTAGGGATTCTCGGGTGCCAGAGGAACCACGGGCTTGAGAGCACGCATGGCCAGGTTGCCGTGACCGATTTCACGACGGCCGGTGGCGCGGATAGGCTTGGCTTCGCCGGTGGCAAAGGGCGGGAAGTTGTAGTGCAGAACGAACTGCTGGTCTTCCTGGATGAGAACCTCGTCCATTTCCTTCATATCCATCTTGGTGCCTAGGGTCACGGTTGCAAGGCTCTGGGTTTCGCCGCGGGTGAAGATGGCGCTGCCGTGTACGCAGGGCAGGACGTCGGTCTCGCACCAGATCGGACGGACCTCGTTGGTAGCGCGACCGTCGAGACGGCGGCCTTCGTCGAGGATGAGATTACGCATGGCTTCTTTCTCCACGGCGGCGTAGTAGCGCTCGACCATGGGAGTCTTGACCTCGAGTTCTTCCTCCGGAATGGTGGCAAGGAACTCTTCCTTGATGGCCTTGAAGCCGGCCTCACGCTCCTTCTTCGGCTTTGCAGCCTTTGCCAGTTCATAGCACTTGCTGTAGCAAGTCTCGTGAACGGCCTTGCGGAGGTCTTCGTCTTCCTCGTCGTGAGGATAGTCACGCTTGGTGCCGTCGGTTCCGAGCTCGTGCATGAGCTCCTTCTGAACGCGGCAGTGCTTCTTTATCTCTTCGTGGGCGAACTTGATGGCCTCGAGCATATCGTGCTCGGAGACTTCGTTCATTTCGCCCTCCACCATCATGATGTTCTCCTCGGTGGCTGCGACCATGAGTTCGAGGTCGGAGTCTTTCATTTCGGAGAAGTTGGGGTTGATGCGCCACTGCCCGTTTATACGGGAGACGCGGACCTCGGAGATGGGGCCGCCGAACGGAAGATCGCTGGATGCGAGTGCTGCGGAGGCGGCGAGGCCTGCGAGTGCATCGGGCTGAATGTCCTTCTCGGCGGAAAGGAGGTTGATGTAAACAAAGATTTCATTGTGGAAGTCTTCCGGCCAGAGAGGACGGATGGGCCTGTCCACGAGACGGGCGATGAGAACCTCGTAGTCGGATGGCTTGCTCTCGCGCTTCATGAATCCTCCGGGGAAACGCCCTGCGGAGTAATACTTTTCCCTGTAGTCTACAGAGAGGGGAAGGAAATCTGTTCCTTCCTTGACTTCGTCAGCTGCCGTCACGGTGGCGAGCAGCACAGTGCCGCCCATACGTACGACGGCAGAACCGGCGGCCTGCTTGGCCAGCTTACCGGTCTCGATTTCGATTACCCGACCGTCGGGCAATTCGATTTTCTTGGTGATTACGTTCATTATTGTGTTGCGTTACGTCTTGAGTGCGTACGAAAAAAGGGACGGTGCTTTGTTCCAGCCCCATCCCTTTTGAATTTCCGGCTTAGCGGCGCAGGCCAAGGTCCTTGATGATCTTACGGTAGCGTTCGATGTCGATTTCCTTGAGGTAATCGAGAATCTGACGACGCTTTCCGACGAGACGGAGGAGGGCGCGACGGGTAACCACGTCTTTCTTGTTCTGCTTAACGTGCTCGGTGAGGTGAGCGATACGGTAGGTGAACAGTGCCACCTGGCTTTCAGGAGAACCGGTGTCGGCCGCGGTCTTGCCATACTTTTCGAAAAGCTCCTGCTTCTTTTCAGGCTGTAAATACTCTGCCATTTTTTCTTAAATGTTTAATTGCTAGGAACTTCCGGGGCTTTCCCGGAAGTCTTCCCGTCAAGGGTGGAATCGCAATGGGTCCCGCCTTCGGCGAAAAGCGGGGCAAAGGTAAGAATTATTTTCGAATATTCAAGCCCAGTCCCGGAAGATTTCGCAGGACAATTTTTCCTTCGGAAACCCCCACTCCTTCGAACGGGTCGTTGGAGATGAGCAGATTGCCGTCCAGATCGGCAAAATCCACCCCTGGAGAAATCTGTGCTGCGGCCGATACGGCGCAGGAAGTTTCGGTCATGCAGCCGAGCATCACCTTCATGCCTTCGGCGCGGGCGTAGCTCTGCATTCGACGGGCCTCGAGCAGGCCGCCGCATTTCATTAGCTTGATGTTCACGCCGTTATAGGCGCCCTTGATGCGACGAAGGTCCGCCATCCCCTGCACCGCCTCGTCGGCGAAGATCGGAAGGGGGCTGCGCTCGGAGAGCCAGGCGATGTCGTCGATTCGCTCGCGCGGCATGGGCTGCTCGACCATCTTCACACCGCGATCGGCAAGCGCATAGATCTCATTGAGCGCTGCGATGCGGTCGGTCCAGCCCTGGTTGGCGTCTACCACAATGGGAAGGCTGGAGGCGCTGCGAACAGCGTCTATCATTTCGAGGTCGTTCGGCTGGCCGACTTTGACCTTGAGCACCTTGAAGCGGCCTGCTACCTCGCGCGTCTTTTCCGCCATCACTTCGGGCGTGTCCATGCCGATGGTGAAACTGGTAGCCGGAGCCTTGGCCGGATTGAGCCCGAACACCCTCCAGAGCGGCTGGCCCAGGAGTTTGCCGAAGAGGTCGTGAAGGGCGATGTCCACAGCGGCGCGGGCCGGACCGTCGGAGAGGTTGCCGTCGGAGAGCTTTACAGCGCAGGAGTCTACGTAGGCCATGATTTCCTCCAGCTGGAACGGGTCGCCGAAACGGCCGAGACGCAGCTTTGAAAGGAATGCCTGCACGCTGGCAACCGTATGGCCGAGATAGGGAGGCATGCTGGCTTCGCCATAGCCGACGAAGCCGTCGTACCCGATGCGAACCTGCACTCCCGGAGTGGAGTTGCGGGAGCTGCCGGAAACGGAGAAAGTGTGGCGCAATTGCAGTTCGTAAGGCTCCCAGCTGAGGGAGAGACGGCTGCCCGGAAGAGACTGATAGGCGCGAGGCTTACGGGCTTCCGCAGCCGCGATACTGTCGACCCTCGCCAGCGAGTCGGCCTCGGCCTTTGCCGCCTCCTCGCTCTTGAAACCCTTGAAGCCGCATGCCGTAACAGCTGCGCCCGCAGCGACCGCCGCTGCACCTTTTAAGAATTCGCGCCTCTTCATGCCTTAGCCTTCCTGCCGTGACGGGTGTGATGCCACAAACCGTATATTTCGCTCACGTTGCCAGCGGTAATGAAGTGCTCTATCTTTTCCACCCTGATGAACTCGAGCAGGGCCGCGAATTCGTCTTTCGAAAGCAGGGACTCAACCTCCACCTGCTGCTTGCCGGTATAGCCGCCGACTACATTGTAGAGGCTGCATCCGCGGTGGAGCTTGTTCACGATGAAGTCGCGCAGACGCTCATGCTCTTCGGAAATCACGCACACGCGCTTGCGCTGGTTGATACTGGCCATGAAGTAGTCGACCACAATACCATTCACCCAGGTACCCACAAGGCCGATTATGACCAGATGAACCGGGTTGATGAGGAAAGCGGTGCAGCAGATGATGGCCCCGCCAACAGTAACGCTAACTCCAATATCCAGATGCGTGTACTTGTTGATGATCTTGGCGATAATATCCAGACCTCCGGTGGAGGCGTTGATGTTGAACAGTATTGCCTGGGAGATGCTGAGCATGAGCACGAAGCATATGAGGTCCAGCAGAGGGTCGCCCATTACCGAAGTTAGGTTGGCCGTATTGATGGGCATGTCGCTCGCAAGGCGCATTTCCGCCAGCTTCTGCGCGGGCATTATGGCCTCCCAAACATCCATGAGGGGACCCAGGATGAGAGCGGTATAAATCGTTTTGGCCCCGAACTCCTTGCCTATGAGCACCAAGGCCAGAAGAAGCAGGATGGCATTGATGATGAATATCATTACCGACACCTTGATGGGCAGAAGCTGGGAGAGCACTATGGAAAGACCCGAGATGGAACCGATTACCAGATGGCTCGGAACCAGGAAGTAGTTCACTGCGGCTGCTCCGAAGAACATACCGACCGTCATGATTATGAGTTCTTTCCAGAACTTCCAGGTGCCAAGCAGGGCAAAAACCTTGTTCATAGTTTTTTCGTTATTAATTTCACGCGAAAATACTAAAGTTTAGGCGATTATTGTTTGCAATTCAAAAATATTTCATACCTTTGCCGTCCCAAAAGAAAAAAGGAGGTGATTTAAAGCATGATTATCGTACAGGTCAAAGACGGCGACAATATTGAACGCGCACTGAAGCGCTTCAAGCGTAAATTCGAGAAGACTGGTGCAGTTCGCGAGCTTCGCGCACGCAAGAACTTCGAGAAGCCTTCCGTCAAGAAGAGAATGGCCAAGGAAAAGGCTATCTACGTACAGCACCTCCGCGTCCTCGAGGGTGAATAATCCAAAAGGCCGTATGCTAGGAACCGCAGCCCTCAAGGGTTGCGATTTTTTTTTGTACCTTTGCTCCGGCAAACTTAAACCAATGAAAATTATTGACAGAACTGTGCTTATTACCGGCGGAGCGTCGGGCATAGGCAAAATAATGGGACGCAAAGTCCTGGAAAGGGGAGCAAAAGCCCTGGTCATTTGGGATATCAACCAGCAGGGGCTCGCTGCTGCTGCGGGAGAGCTCAGCGTGTTCGGCAAGGTATATACAGCACAGTGCGACATCTCCTCTCCGGAGTCTGTGGATGCGGCGGCAGACCTCACAAAAGAACTCGCCGGGCAGGTTGACATACTCATTAACTGCGCCGGGATAGTGGCAAACAACAAACGCTTTTTCGAGCAGGACGACCGCGACGTGCTACGCACCATGGATATAAACACCCGCGGCGCAATGTTGGTAACGCTCAGATATATAAAGGATATGGTAGCCCGGGACGAAGGCCATATATGCAATATCACCTCTTCGGCCGGCATGCTGGCCCTGCCACGTATGGCCCTGTACTGTGCCAGTAAGTGGGCGGCAATCGGCTGGTCGGAAAGCATCACTCTCGAACTGGAAGAGATGAAGAGCAAAGTGAAGGTGACCACAGTCTGCCCATATTTCATAAACACCGGAATGTTCGACGGAATACGCTCCTTCTTCAGGATACGAAAGCCCGAAGAGGTGGCAGAGAAGAGCATACGCGCCATCGAGAGGAACCGCCGTTATATAGGAATTCCCTTCGGGAGTCACTTTATCCGACTCATGCAGGGGCTTCTCCCTTATCCAATATTCAATTTCACCTTCGGTCACGTCTGCGGCCTCTACACCGTGATGGACCATTTTACCGGAAGAAAATGACACTTCAGAACACCACCACCGAAAGGATAGATGCGCTCGTTAAGGCGCAGAAGGATTTTTATACAAGTCACGCCACACGCGACCTGGCCTTCAGGCGCGAGATGCTCCGCCGTTTCGGCGAAGGCCTCCACAAATGGGAGAAGCCTCTCTGCGACGCGCTTTGGACAGACCTGCACAAGAGTTTCCAGGAAGCCTATATGACCGAAGTCGGCCTGGTTTACGGGGAAATCAGCGACGCCCGCAGGCACGTGGCCAAATGGGCCCGCCGCCACTCACGCCCCACTCCCCTCACCGGGATGCCGTCCTCCAGCTACATAGTGCGCGAGCCCCTCGGATGCACGCTCATCGTGTCGCCCTGGAACTACCCCGTCCAGTTGCTGCTCAACCCCCTCGTGGGGGCCATAGCCGCAGGCTGCACAGCCATCCTCAAGCCGTCTCCCTATGTGCCCAACGTATCAAAGGTGCTGGAAGAGATGATTGCAGATACCTTCCCGGAGCAGTTGGTAGCCGTCGTGCAGGGCGACCGCACAGTGAACGCAGATCTTTTCGCACGCCGCTGGGACATGGTGTTCTTCACCGGCAGTCCGGCGCTCGCGAAGGTACTTGCAGCCGCACAAGCTAAATACCTCACCCCGATGGTTCTCGAACTCGGAGGCAAGAGCCCCTGCATCGTGGACAAGGACGCCGACCTCAGCATCGCAGCCCGCCGCATCGTCTGGGGGAAATGCCTCAACAGCGGCCAGACCTGCATCGCCCCGGATTACCTCTTCCTTCACGAAGACATCAAGGACGCGTTCATCGAAGAGTTCAAAAAGCAGCTCGCCGGCCTCTATCCGGAGGGTACGGAAAACAGCGGCTTCTACGTTCACATGGTGCGCGACGAGGCTTTCGAGCGCGTGCTCGGATATCTGAAAGACGGCAACGTGGTGGCCGGCGGCCGCAGCAACCCCGCCACCCGCTGGATAGAACCGACCCTGCTGGACTGCGTGTCGCCCGACTCCCCCGTGATGACCGAAGAGATCTTCGGCCCGGTGTTCCCCATACTCACTTTCCGGGACCGCAAGGAAGTGGAAGACTTCGTGAACGGCCGCGAAAAGCCGCTGGCGTTCTACTATTTCGGAAAGAAAGCCGACGGTTGGGATCTAATAAAACGCACCAGTTCAGGCGGCGCCTGCATAAACGACGTGATAATGCACATCGCCAACCCACGCGTCCCCTTCGGAGGAGTGGGCAATTCCGGCATGGGTAGCTATCACAGCGAACGGAGTTTCCTCGCCTTCACGCACGAAAGGGCCGTTATCACGACCCCTTCACATCCGGACTTAAAGTTCCGGTATATGCCTTATAAGCTTTTCTGGCTTATTAAGAAGATGCTGGGATAACCAGGCCTACATTCCTCCGGAAACCTGACTCGATATTCCACTGCCTCCGCTACTGCCGCCAACGAGGTCGTCGTTGGTGATGGAGCGGACGGTGTGCTTACGCTGGATGTTCTGAGCCTTGCCGAAGGTATAGCTTATGCTGAACGATGCGCTGCGGATGGGAATGAGCTGGGAGTTCTCCTGCACGAAGCTGCCGCTCTCGCTACGGTTGCGGAACTCAAGCCTTCCCAGGCCGAGATTGCTCTGGCCGCGGAGCGACAGATTCAAGCGGTCCTGGAAGAAGCTCTTGGTGATGCCAAGGGAGACAAAGCCGAAGCCCGAGCGGGAACCCTGCAGACTGTAGCCACCTGAATTCATGAACAGATTTGCACTGAGACGGAGGTCCCACGGCAGGGTATGCTGTGCTCCCATCCCTCCGCGGACGGTCCAGCCACCGTTGGAGAGGTTGTCGAGGGTATTCAGGTAGTATTCGTAACCGCCGTCGCCAAAGGCGTAGATACGGGTTTTGTTGCTGGCATTCCAGTTCACGTACATGTTGAGCGAAGTGCGGCTGCTGTTCTGGATATTGCCGTAGGTGGTGTTCAGCAGACCAGTGTACGGGCCTGAATCAGGGTAGAACGAATAACTGCCGATGCCACCTTCACCGAAGTTCTCAATGAGCCTGAGGCTGAGCACCCACTTGGGACTGGCCATGTTGTAGGCCAGTTGGAAGCGGTGGCTCTTTTCCGCCTCTATGGCAGTGTTACCGTAAGAGACGGCGATATCGCTCAACTGCTCCACGTAAGGATTAAGGTAAGTGATACCAGGTCTGCTAATTCGCATGTTGTAGCTGAAGCTCACATTGCTCGCCATGCCCAGGTTGTATTGCAGGCTTATGTTGGGCACCACTACCGGATAGTTGGTGCTGAAATTCATAGAAGGATTGGTGGCATAGTCCACATCCACCCAGGTGTGCTCGTAGCGCAGACCTGCCTTGCCTATGACCTTACCGAAAGTGCCGGTGTATTCCGCATAGGCCGCGCCGATATCGTTGCGGTAGTCGTACACAGAAGCCTGCATGGTGGGCAGGTCCACGTCCTGAATATCATTGGCCACGTTCTTTCGAAGGATGTACTTGAGACCCGTGCTGAGGTTGTGCTTATCGCTCCAGAGGGGCGTTGTGTAGTCGGCCTGGAAAGTATGCTCCTGGCTGTCGTCGTCCGTAAGGGAGCGGCGCACCTTGGAGCCGTAGGTCATTTCGGCATCGCTTCCGTGCGGATTGCCGGTATACTGGTACGACAGGGTGATATACTTGTTCTGCTGCCCGGCGAAGCGATGCTGATAGTCGACACTACCGTTGATTCCATTCCACGAGCCCTCGTGAACGCCCCCCTGAGCAATCTCGGACAATACGTTTCCGGCATCGTCGTACGTAGTCATGGTGCCGTCCACGATGTAGCTTGCGTTGTAGAAACGGTTGCCGCCGAAATATGCGGTAAAGAGGTTCAGGCTGTCAAGTTCATAGCTGGCATTGATGTCTGCCCAGACGTAGCGCTGATCGGCGTCGCCAGTATACTTCGAAACGGTCTTGGCGGCCGCGCCGGGAGCCGCGTTCTTGTTGATCTGGACGTTCTCGCAAAGCACTCCGTTAAAGGGATCGGTGCCCACGTTGATGTCGGCTCCGAAGGTCCATTTGCCCTTCTGCGCATTCAGATTGAGCCCACCGTCCACACCCAGACGGGTGTTGACCTCCGCCGTGACGGTTCCGTACACACCGTCGGAAACCACCTTGCTGCCGGCACCAGACTTTGTCTTGAGTTCCAGAATACCGCCGGTTCCCTCCGCATCGTACTTTGCGCCCGGGTTGGTGACCACCTCGATGCTCTTGATATTGCTTGCCGGCATGAGTTTGAACATCTGCGACGGATTGGCGCTTAGCATCTGGTTGGGACGGCCGTCCACGTATACCTTAAAGGAAGAACTGCCGTTCACGGTAATGTTGTCCTGGGCGTCTACGGTTACCATAGGCACCTTGCGGAGCATATCCAGAACGGTCATGGTCTTGGAGTCGGTATCGGCCTCGATGTCATAGGTGAGACGGTCGGCGTCGATACGTACGAGAGTCTTGAGTGCCGTGACGGTGGAGCCTTGCAGGGTTTCCACCTCATCGGTCATGAGAACCTCGCCCAGATTCACTTCCGGGGCGGGTTTGATGATGAATTCCAGAGTCTTGCGACCGAGATTCATAATCTGAACCGTGCCTTCCGAGGCGATGCGGCCGTCTGGCACGCGTACCGAAAAGACTCCGAGAGAGTCGCTCATCGCATAGCCCACGGCGCGACCGTCCGATGCGGGACCGTCGAACACCTGAACTACCGCGCCCACTTCGGGCACGCGGCTCGCTGAATCGAGAATCTTACCTTTGACTACTGTCTGAGAGAAGGCCTGCGTGCTTATCAGCGCCATGGCCAAAAATACCACGAACTTTTTCATACACTAATAGGACCGACTCCCCTTGCAAATGTTACACCAAAAAAGGCTACAATTTGCAATTTATTCTTTCGAGCAGTTTCGAGCCCGACATGGCGGCCGGATTCGTGCCCGGTTCGCCCTGTGGGACATCCATTCCAAGGATAGCGAAAAGCTGGGTCCAATACACCGGCATCTCGCCTTCCGCGTTCAGGAAATTCATTGGCGCATCGGGGAAAAGATACTCCCCTTCCGGACCTAGATAGCTCTCCCGAACCAACTCCGAACAATAGAGCGCGCCGTTATCGGGAAGGAAGGCCACGTCGTACGGCTGACCGCAGAAGGTCTTGGCTTTGGCTATCCATTCTTCCGCCCGGGCGTTGTCCTTCATTCGCATCACGATGAATTCCGGAAGTGACCCATCCTTAAGGGTGAAGTCGGCCTTCATCGTGTCCAGCGGATGGCGGTCAACTCCGTGGGCGAGGGTTGCGTCGATAATGTACGTCTCCCCGTCCTCGACTTCCAGAATGGCCACATGGATGATGTTCAGGTCCCCGCTGCCGGTAGAGGCGGAGATGGCTCCGGCCATATCGTCGTCCGTGATTGAATAGTCGGCAGGGATGCCGATAAAGAGAAGGTCGCCGGTGCGTACGTTTGAGGTGCTCTTTATGATCTCGACTGTTGTGTCGCTCGCGTATACTCCGTAGAGTCCCTGTGGTTCCTGGGCAGGATCCCCGGTATATGGATCTCCGCTCTCCCATTGCCTGTGAAGCGGTTCTGCAAACCCACTCCAGCCCCAGAAATTGGCGCCCTGCAGAAGGGTGCCGACCTGAGATAGCACGTATCCGTAATACTTGTCACGCGCGTGCGTGGAGGCCGACGATTCGCTGCTAAAACCGTCGCGGGGATAGCCAAACTCTTCACAAACGAGAGGAAGACCCAGCTCAGAGGCCAGTTCCGCATGGCTCTTTATGTATTCTTCTGTTTTAGCCAAAACTGCAGGCATATCCTCTTCAAGGCTTTCCGCCTTTGTCCAATCCCAGTTGTAAGGCCAGATGTGTATGGTCATGTAATCTATGCCGGGTATTTCATTAACCCTTCGCAACAGAACTGAATCCAGTCCGCATCCTATAAGGCCTTCACTTCCGGTGGAAAGCAGATGGTTGGGGTCGAGCTTCTTGACGATGCCGGCGGCAGTCGTCATCCAGCCGATGAAGCCCTCTCGAGCGCCTTCTTCGTCCGAAAAGCAGCGGGGTTCGTTGCACAGCTGCCATGCGAAAATAGCCGGATCGTCCTTATAGGCTTTGCCGGTGATGCTGTTGATGCGCCCGACAAGATTCTTCACATGGTTGAAGTACAACTGCTGGGCTGCCTCATTCGTCTGAAATCCACACACCTGTTGCACATATGGCCCATAGCCGTCGACCAGGGGAAGAAGAGCCTTTTCACCTGTAGCCCACTCGAGATACTGGCCGTAGCCTCCGCTCCACTCCCATGAATTGTTCATATAGATCACGGCCTGCATGTCCCTTTTGCCAAGTTCGACGAGAAAACGGTCCAAACCGGCCAAAAGAGTATCATTGTAAATTCCGGGATTGACTTGAAGCGTGGGCTCTATACGGGAGAATACACCGTTTGGGCCGTCCCCGCCTGCCAATACGCGGAGGTTGGTGATACCAAGCGCCTTAAGCGTGTCCAGCTCTTTCTCGAGGCGGGCCATATCCCCTCCTCTTCCTTCGGAAGCCAGAATTGGACCATACCAGAAATTAGCACCGATAAACGTATAGGGCTGGCCGTTTCTTATGAACTGACCATCTTTTACAGTTACGAAATCAGATGTTGGGCGGCAAGCAATTGCGCTGATAATCAGGAGCAGTAGGGTCGCTAAAAAGGTTTCGAGTCGTTTCATAATCACTTGCAAAGATACCAAATATATCATTACCTTTGGGAGATGAAAAAATTGTGGATCCCCCTCATGCTCGTCCTGGCCTGTGCTTGCACCCCCAAGCAAACCCAGGATGTCGAGCCCGACAATCAGGAAGAAGCGGCACCTGACCTCACCGGTTTCACCAAGGTATCTCTCAAAAGCAGTGTGACCAAAGTGCAGCCCATGACCGGCATCGTCACTTGGAGCGACTCGCACTACAAGACCGACGATATCCAGCTGGAGTTTTCTTACATGCTCTACAATGATGTATGCAAGGAAAAAGACGTCTATGACTGGACTCCCATGGACAACCTCCTGGCAGACGTTGCCTCCCGAGGACATCAAGTGGTAGTGCGTTTCCGCTACACCTATGTGGGTAAATCCTGCGCCGTTCCAGACTATATCAAGAGCTGGCCAGGCTACGAAGAAACAAAGGGCAAGAGCGAGGGCAAAACCACTTATTTCCCGGACTGGCGCTGCAAAGAGCTCCAGCGTTTCCACAAGGAATTCCACCGTCGCTTCGCCGAGCGATACGACTCCGATCCCCGTCTGGCCTTCGTCGAGACCGGCTTCGGCCTCTGGGCGGAATATCATATTTACAGCGGTCCCTTCGTCCTCGGCAAGACTTTCCCCTCCAAGGAATTCCAGGCCGAGTTCATGCGCGGCATGGAAGAATGGTTCAAAGAAACCACATGGAGCATCTCCATCGACGCGGCAGATCCCCAGTATGGCCCCTTCGAAGACGACCCTTCGCTGCTTAAACTTCGTTTCGGCAATTTCGACGACTCCTTCATGTGTGAAGACCACGACGGCTACAACTACGAGAGCTGGGAGTTCTTCGGAAAGGAGCGTTACAAAACCGCACCACTCGGAGGCGAATTCAGCTATTTTACCGACTACGACCAAAAGCACTGCCTCGACAAAAAAGGCATGCACGGCCGCAAGTTTGAAGACGAGGTGGCAAAGTTCCACATGACCTTCATCATCGGCGCCGACCAGCCCGGTTACCAGAGCTGGGACCGCATCCGCGAAGCAGCGCTTTCAATGGGGTATAAGTTCCGTATCGAAGATTTCCGCATCAAAGGCGACACCGCCGTGGTGAAGATTACCAACGTGGGCGTGGCCCCAATCTATCGCGATGCCTGGGTAGCCGTGGACGGAGTGCGCTCCGACTGGAGCCTCGCCGGTCTTATGCCCGGAAAAAGAAAATGGCTGGAAATCACCGTCCCGGGCCTCTCCGAGAGCAGCGTTCCCAGCATCGAGTGCGATCATCTCGTGAAGGGTCAGAAAATCTGCTTCGAAGCCGATATTACGGCGGAATAACACAGTTTTGCACCAAAACTTGCCGATAATGGCCTCCGACCAGCAGGAGAAGTGTAGGAGACGTCCCGAAAAATGGGACGTCTCCGACGCTTTCAGGCGACATTTAAGTCAAGTGCGGGTGGAGGGACTCGAACCCTCACGCCGTGAAGCACCAGATCCTAAGTCTGGCTTGTCTACCATTCCAACACACCCGCATTGGGAAGCCCGAAGCCGGGCGAAACCCCGAAAGGACTGCAAAGATACGCTATTTTTTCGATTTGCGCCCGCTCTTTCCGAAGCTCTTTCCGGAGCTTGCGGCAAGCGACTCATTCAAGGCGGCATCCAGGGCGGCATCCACCTCGGCATCCACCGCGGCGTTGTAGCCCTTCATGTCCTCCTCGTACGAGGCGGCCTCAAGCTGCTGATATTCGAAGTTCGAAAGGAAGCCATCCGGGAGCCTGTTGTTGTACCCGAGCTCCTTCTTGCGCTTCTCCAGAGCCGCGTAGCTGTCGCCCGTAGCCTTCACGGCCTTATCCACACCAGTTTCGAAGATACGCCGTATGGCATCGCCGATATTGATCTGAATGTCGTCCAGTTCTTCAGTGAAGACCGGCACCTTCCCGTTGCGGTACTTGGAGCGCCCTATCGAGAAATGCATGTCGTCGGTCTTTCCGAATACGTTCACGCCGAACTTGATGGGCAGCAGCGGCGCCTTGATGATCGAAGCGTTGTAACGCATCTTGCCATCGAGCCCCTGAACGCCCATAAGCGCCAGCTGATAACGGTCCACACCCAGCAGGAAGGGATAAATTTCCAGCTGGTTGTTCTCCACGATAGCGTCCACCGCCAGGTCGTCGATATGGCCTATATTCGGGTCTTTGAACAGGAAGCGCGTCACCTTGCGGAGCTCGCCCACATCGGTGATTTCCAAATCGTGACCAGTGATGCGGATAAGTCCGTCCAAAGAAGGCATTATCACGTTCATCATGGTATCCAGCTGGCCGGTTACCGACACCCGGCAGCCCAGCTTACCCTGGAAACTCTTGAGGGCGGGCATGAGGTCGTCCACCATCGGAAGCATATGGATGATGCCCTCCGCCGACATATCGATGAGCTGCAGGTCCGCACCGAGCTGGATATCTTCCTTGGTGCGGGTAGCATAGAAAGCGTCGAGCTTAACGTCACCCAGTTTGGTTTGCAACTTCGTGCCGAGAAGCTGGGCGCAGCGTTTTGCCACATTAACCGTGGCGTCCATAGGCATCACCCAGAGGTCGCTGTAGAGCACACGGTTCGCGTGCAACTTAACGGTAGCGTCGATATTCGCTGGTATCACGAACACTGTCATCTCCGGTTTTTCTTCGGCTACCGCCAGGCTGTCGATTACGAAGCTGGAGCCCTCCTCGTCGCCGTTATCCACAAGAGTGCTGTCTTTGCCTATCTTCATGGCTGTTAGTATCTCATTGAGATTCAGGCGCTTGGAGCTTATGGACAGGTCTCCGCGAAGGAATCCGCGGCCGAGCAGAGTACGGCGAAGACCGCGAACGCTTCCGGTCACTGCCAGATCTGAACTGCCGGACTTGAGGTTCAGCGAATGGATATTGAACGCATCGTCGTCGTACTTGATATCGATATTCTTGACGGAATTGCGAAGTGGCAGACTCGGCGTAGCCAGGAAGGCCCGGGTGGCCGTGATACCGGCGGATGGCGCCCACTCTCGCAGGAAATCCACCACATCCTGACCGAGATCCAGACGTATATCCTTCTTTGCGAAGTCGCGGTCGGATAGGTAAGACGGCAACGCGCGCGGGTTCATTCGGCGGTCGTGACGGAACAGCGAGTCGCGCGGGATGCCCGGATAGATGCGCTGGAGCGAATCAAGATAGTGCTTACGGCGGGCGTTCGAGCCCTGAACCCTCTGCTGAAGCGCCGCTGTAATCTTCAGGTCGCGGGCCCCTATACGGTTGTCTTCGGTGCGGAAGAACACACGGGTATTTTCGGAACTGAACGACACCCGCGGCACCCTGCGTCCCTTCGAAGCCACCCTGGAGAACTCGGCCTTATTCACCATTCCGGCAACGCGAGCCATCATCGCATCGCCTTTTTGGAAGGCGACGGAGTCGAACAGAACATTCGCCTGAAGTCCGCCTCCGGCCGACGCAAGCAGAACCTTCGTCTGTTCGAGCCTGGCCGACAGGGTATCGTAAGGCATTGAAGCCGTGAGCTGGGGCGACGTAATCTTTCCGGAGACCTTGCCGCTCCGGAACTGCAGATTCTTGATTTCGGAGAGACGGACGTCGACGTCGACCAGAACGTCCAAAAGGCCTCCGAGCGAGAGGCTGTCCGACAGGAAGCGGCCGAGCGCGCCCAAATCTGCATTTCCCGCCAGATGGCCGCCACTCCGGGATCGGCACCGAGAAGGTCGCTGCCGCGGCCCGTGAGCGAAACGTCGAGCCCGTCGGTAGACGCTTCGAAACGGTTCACGACGGCCGAAAGCACCTTGGCCGGGGTCATTGAACCGTCTACGTCGAGAGCCAGCCTGGCGCGTAGATCCATCGGTCTGTACTGCAGCCCACTACGCGGCACTTTGAGCGAGAAGTCCACAGCCGGCACCGAAGCATCGGAAAGCCAGCCGTCGGCATTGGCGGCAAGGGAGAGGCGGGCATCGGTTGAAAGGTCCGCCGCCGCCGGAACGATACCGTCGGCATAGGCCCGAAGCACCTTCCCAAGGTCGCAGTCCTTGATATTCAGGGCCGCACGCACGTAATTGCTGTCCGGAAGCAGCCTCAAAAGACCCTCCGCATGCACCGGAATATAAGCGAGGTCGAGGTCCAGATGCGGCACGTCAACCACTGTCTCTTCAGGCTTCTGATCGTAGGAAACACGGGTATCGAGCCCGAACGGCACATGCAGATAGCCCAACTTACCGCTCACCATGAGCGTCTTCACGGCGGCATTCAGATCCACCGTGTTCTTGCGGGGCGACTTCACACGGAGATGCTCCAGCAGCACGCCCACCGTATCGGCGGGAAGACGGCCGGCCACCAGGAGCGAGTCAACGTCGAAACGGATTTTACTGAATTCCAGCCCACGCTTGGTTCCGGGCAGACGGACCTTTCCCTGCAGCGCCATAGCCTTCATTCCGGCAAGCGCGTAAAGGGTGTCCGGAAGCGAAGTGTACACCACCACCGGACCGTCCATCCGAACCGGGCCGATGCTGATAGGCGGCAGCGGGAACGACTTGGAAGTGGTATCCTTTTCCTTATCGGAAGGTTTGAAGATGTTCCAGTTGGCCGACGAATCCGGATAAGCGTGAGCGGCGACGCGAAGACCTTCCAGAGATGCGTCGGAAAGACGGAGCTGCCAACGGAAGATGCGCCAGACGTTCACGGCCGCCGTGAAACGGCGGAAGGCTGCGAGCGTATCTGCATCGGCGCCGCGACCGGCAGCTAGAAGCGGACTTTCCGGGCCGAGGGCATCGTAGCCGGCAAAACGATCGTGCGGATAGGTTAGCGAAAGGCTGTCCAGCGTGACGCGCAGGCGCGGGAAGCTCCTGAACACGTCGAAGTGCAGGCGCGAATAGGCCAGAGTGCCGTCAATGGCCTCGGCGGCCGCGTCGTCCACTATCTGCCTCACCTTGCGGGAGTTGAGCACAATCTGCAAGGCGGTCATTATTATCAGGATAACTCCGGCCACGATGGCCAGCACCCTGAGGAGCCTTTTCGCACCTTTCGACATTGCTATTTGAACTGTTTGAAGAAGTCGTTACCCTTGTCGTCTACCAGAATGAATGCCGGGAAGTCCTCAACGGTAATCTTCCACACGGCCTCCATGCCGAGTTCGGGGAATTCCACGCACTCGATGCTGCGTATGCTGCTCTGGGAAAGCACTGCGGCCACGCCGCCAATGGTTCCCAGGTAGAAGCCGCCGTGAGCCTTGCAGGCGTCGGTGACCACCTGTCCGCGGTTGCCCTTGGCTATCATCACCAGCGATGCGCCCAGGCTCTGGAACTCGTCTACATACGGATCCATGCGGTTGGCCGTGGTGGGGCCCATGCTGCCGCAGGGATAGCCCTCCGGAGTCTTGGCCGGACCGGCGTAAAGCACCGGATGGTCCTTGAAATACGCCGGCATGGGTTCGCCAGCGTCGATGCGTGCTTTAAGCTTCGCATGAGCGATGTCGCGGGCGACGATAATCGTACCCTTAAGATTAACGCGAGTGCCGACGGGGTATTTGGTGAGCTCGGAACGCACGGCGTCGATGCCGCGGTCGAGATCTATCTCAATGCCCTTTGGGCCTTCGCCGGGACGGCGGAACTCTTCGGGAATGAGTTCGGAAGGATTCGCGTCGAGCTTTTCGATCCACACGCCGTCGGCGTTGATCTTGCTCTTCACGTTGCGGTCGGCCGAGCAGCTTACGCCCATGCCTATTGGGCAGCTGGCGCCGTGGCGCGGCAGACGCACCACGCGGATGTCGTGGGCCAGGTACTTGCCTCCGAACTGCGCTCCGAGGCCTATCTTCTGGGCCTCTTTAAGGAGCTTCGCCTCCAGATCCACGTCGCGGAACGCACGGCCGGTTTCGTCGCCCGTGGTGGGCAGACCGTCGTAATACTTGATGCTGGCCAGCTTAACGGTGAGAAGGTTCTTCTCCGCGCTGGTGCCGCCGATTACGAATGCAATATGGTAAGGCGGACACGCCGCTGTGCCGAGGCTCTTCATCTTTTCCACCAGGAACGGAAGCAGGGTGCCTTCGTTCTGGATGGTGGCCTTGGTCATAGGATAGAAATAGGTCTTGTTGGCACTGCCGCCGCCCTTCGCCACCATGATGAAACGGTACTCCCCTCCTTCAGTGGCCTCGATGTCGATCTGGGCCGGAAGATTGCAGCGGGTGTTCACCTCGTCGTACATATTCAGCGGGGCGTTCTGGCTGTAGCGGAGATTCTCCTGCGTGTAGGTATCGAATACGCCTTTGGACAGGGCCTCCTCGTCGTCAAAGCCGGTCCACACCGCCTGGCCCTTTTCGCCATGGATGATGGCGGTGCCGGTGTCCTGGCAGAACGGGAGCACGCCCTTGGCGGCAGTTTCGGCATTGCGGAGGAACTGCAGGGCCACGTAGCGGTCGTTATCCGAAGCTTCCGGATCGCGCAGAATAGCCGCCACCTGCTCGTTATGAGCCCGGCGCAGCATGAACTGACAATCGTGGAAGCTCTGCCTTGCCACAAGCGTGAGGGCCTCGGGAGTTACCTTGAGGATCTTATGCCCTTCGAACTCCGAAGTGCTCACCAATTTCTCGGAACCGGGAATCTTATAGTATTCCGTGGTGTCTTTCCCCATCTGGAACATGGGGGCGTATTTGAAATCTGCCATTATTGTGAAGCTATGTATTTACAATCATACAAATTTAACCAATCCCGCCAATTTCTGCAAATCTTGTGAATTAAATTATTTATGCTACCTTTGCAGCGAGATAATAATTCGCAGGCAGGATGGGTAAAGGGTTAGTGCAAAAGTCCCCGCCAGCTGTCCCTCGCTTTTTGAAGTAATTCCGCTGCGGCATCTTGGGGCAAAGCCTATTGGGAGGTTCTTTGGGACCTCCCTTTTTCATTGGCCTCTATCACAGTAATGCAATACTGCACCTTGGTCTTGTCGCTTCGTTTGACACCGACCAGAAGTTTGACAAGGCCTATGCCTACACACTGGTACTCCATTCTCAGCATGCTTTCAAACTTATTCTGGTTGTTCTTTTTTTGATTGGCGGGAACCTTTTCAATGAAGATGGCGTTGGATAGAATTGCATCCAGCTGAAGAACGGCCAGCGTAGACAAATAGGTCAATGATGCATGGCCAGCAGTTTCCACCAAAGAGACATTCTTGATATTGATATCATCTTTTAAACTGAAATTGTACCGCTTTGCTTCTGGATTCTTTTGTTTCCACTGGTGATAGAAAGACAGAATGAGTTTATGACGAGCCCTTTTGTCTTCCGAAGTATCTCCAGTCGGGATATCATCAGCGGTGATTTCAGCCTCATCATCGCCATACGGAGCGACTGGAATCTCACTCAAATCCGGTTCTTCTATGTAGCCGATAAGCAGTTCTAACGGCACGCCCATCACGTTGGCAGCCTTGTAGATGGTCTCCAGGTTCTTGGACTTAAACAGCGCCTTTACGTTCTGCTTCCGGATTCCCATCCTTCTTGCGAACTCGGCCTTGGTCATCCCAATCCTTTCTAGCAGCGCCTCTCCCTTTGCTTCAAAATATATCTGATTCATAACAGTTCTTTTCGCAAAGGTAATAAATATTCATTACCTTAACAAAACGAACAGGCGCGCTTTCCCACATAATTAACGAATCCCGCCAACTTCTGCAAATCTATTCGCAGGGGTTACAATCTATTGAAGCGGTGAAGCACAACTAATTAAAAATCAATTACTTCCTGATTTACGGCTCATTAAAATGATGAGCCGTAAATCAGTATATTATTGAAAATCAGCGAGTTCCGCTCCACCCTGGCAACACCTTCGCCGACGACACCCCCGCCAGCGACACCACCGGCCAGCGATACCCCAGCCAGCAACACCCGACCAGCGACACCCCGGAAGAGGGCAAGCGAGCTTGCCTCTCATATCAGCTGTTTGTCATCAGGAACGACTTCATGAAGGCGTCGAGGTCGCCGTCGAGCACACCCTGCGTGTCGGCGGTTTCCACGCCGGTGCGCACGTCTTTCACCATCTTGTATGGGTGCAGCACGTAGGAACGGATCTGGCTGCCCCACTCTATCTTTTTCTTCTGGCCCTCAAGCTCGGCCTGCTTGGCCTGGCGTTTCTTGAGCTCGATGTCGTACAGGCGGCTCTTGAGGATGAGGAGGGCCCGCTGGCGGTTGTCCTGCTGGCTGCGGGTCTCGGTATTCTCCACCATGATGCCGGTGGGCAGATGCCGCACGCGCACCCCCGTTTCCACCTTGTTCACGTTCTGGCCGCCGTGGCCGCCGCTGCGGAAGGTGTCCCACTCGAGGTCGGACGGATTGATTTCGATGTTTATGGAGTCATCTACAAGCGGGTAGACGAAGACGCTGCTGAATGTTGTCTGACGCTTGCCCTGGGCGTTGAACGGGGAGATGCGCACCAGGCGGTGCACGCCGCTCTCGGCCTTGAGCCAGCCGTAGGCGAAGTCGCCCTCGTACTGGATGGTGCAGCTCTTGATGCCGGCTTCGTCGCCCTCGATTAGCTCCGTGACGGTGGTTTTGTAGCCGCGACGCTCGCCCCAGCGCAGGTACATGCGCATGAGCATGGCGCTCCAGTCGTTGGCCTCGGTGCCGCCGGCGCCGGAGTTGATGGTGAGAACTGCGCCAAGGTTGTCGCCTTCGGCTCCGAGCATATTGCGGAATTCGAGGTCCTCCACCTTGGCGAGCGCGTCGCCAAAGGCCTTGTCGATATCCTCACCTTCCGGTTCGAGTTCCTGCAGCACGTCCACGTCGGCCGCGGCACTGCATGCGGCCTCGAAATCCGCCACCCACGCCTTTACGCCGCTGGCTTTTTTGAGGAAGGCTTCGGCCGCCTTGGGATCGTCCCAGAAGCCGGGAGCCTGGCTCTGCGCGGCCATTTCCGCCACCTGCTCACGGCGTTCCGCTATGCGTAGAACGCTTTCCAGGGTGGCCAGGCGGGCCTTGAGGTCTTTAATCTGATCTGCTGTAACCATCTATCCTACAAAAATAACGAATTCTTTGTATTTTTTCATCAAAGTTTCTATCTTTGCAGTCCCAAAATCGCGAGGGACCTTAGCTCAGCTGGTTTAGAGCGCATGCTTCACACGCATGAGGTCGGCAGTTCGAATCTGCCAGGTCCCACGAAAAAGAGGTTGACTCATTTGGTCACCCTCCTCTTCTGTAGTAGCGGAGGCAGGACTCGAACCAACGACCTCCGGGTTATGAGCCCGACGAGCTACCAACTGCTCTTTTAGTCGCCTGCAATGAGCCTGCGGGCTTCTTCCGGGTCAATTCCTCTAAGCTCAAGTGCCTTGTCCTTAAGGCTTTCTATCTTGTCTTTCCTCTCTATAACTTTGTTCTCAATAAAGATGGAAATGCTGGAGAGGACGTAGTATATAACCGTCTGGATTGTCATGGCCTTTATCTCTGGGGCCACCAGGGAGAGGGAGCCGCCTGCCGTGTTGAGGTTGATGAACGCCCGGCACCCGAAGGTAGAGGGAAAAATATAGCCCACATACTGCCAGAAAGGCGGAATTGCCGTCTGCGGCCATGAGAAACCGGTAAGGAACAGGCATATTGGAGATATGCTGAGGAAGAGGACAAATACAGTTTCCCTCCTTGTTATGAGAGACGACCACGTGAAGGTGAAGAAAATGCAGTCAATGACAAAGAACACCAGGAGAACCATTATGTCCGTCCATTCTCCGCGTTGAGGAAGTCGGAACAGCCATGGAATTAGAAGCGCGATGAGCGTCCCCGTAACCATGTAGATGGAGAAGTATGCCGTTCCTCGGCCAAGCAGCACCCTCCCTATTCCGAGTCCCTGAAGGCCCTTAGACATGGATGCGAAGCTCCTGTTCCGTTCCCTGAGCGTGCCTGCAAGAAGCGATGACCCGTAGAACATGGTCTGCTGGATAACAAGCAGGAGGGCGGCCGATATGAAGAAGATTGTGTATGAGAAGGGCTTGTTGTAAGGCATGCTCTCGTCTGACAGCACCGGTTGCACGGCCTGCCATGCCGCCTGTGCGTCCATTCCTGAGGCAAGGTAGCGTTCCATCTGGATCTCGTGCATCTCGTCCAGCATCGTGAGGCTGGCACCCATGGTGAGGCACTTGTAGTAGAGGAAGCTGGACATATCGGCATAGGTGGAGATAATGCCCTGCTCTCCGCGGACAAGGCGCGCGTCAAAGTCCTCCGGGATGTAGATAATCCCGTGCACCAGCCCTTTCTGCATCATCTCTTTTGCCTCTTCCATGGAAGCCGCAAACATGAGGATGTTGCATTCCCTGGTGGCGTCCACCTTTCGGATGAAGCGTCTGCTGAAGGCGCCGCCGGAGTTGTCCACCACTGCCACATCCATCTCGTCCACAGTTCCGTTCATGTAAATGAGGTTGTAAAGTACCGGATACAGCAGCCCTCCGACAAAAAAGATCACAATGACACCGGAGTCCGAGAAGATGAGCCGGAGTTCGTTTACAAATATTTTGTACCAATCCCTTATCCAGGTGCCCAGGTAGCTAATTCCTTTCATAGTCCTGATATTTATATGCATGTCCAAGCCTGCCGATAAGCGTGAACGGCAGGAACAGGAAGAGTAGCAGATGTACCGACTCCTGCCACCATCCGGCAAAGCCGCTTCCCCAGATTGTCTCCTGGACATGAAAAAGATAATAATGCCTCAGGGGGAAAACGGCGCTGAACCCCTGTACATACGGCGGCATGGCTTCCACCGGGAGCGAGAAACCAGCCAGGGAGAATCCCAGCACGCTTATTATTGCTCCCACACTGATAGCCAGCCTCAGTACCGGGAACAGCTCCACTATGAAAAGCCCCAGGGCTTCGGATGCGCTCACAAGGAGCAGTATGTCCAGGAACATCCAGCCGATATGTCCCTTGAGGGGGTATTTGAGCCAGTGGAACAGGAGCAGTTCAAGCGCTATTCCAAGCACCGTGAAAATGATGTTGTATGGAAGCAGCTTTCCCAGAAGGGCCATCTCCACGGAACCGCCGGCGGTTTTCAGTAGATGCTTGGACGTGCCGTACTTCAGTTCTGAACCTACGGCGTAGATGGTGATGAGAATAACAATCATCTCCAGCACGCCCGGGAGCAGCACTCCGTTGAGGTACACGCCATAGTTCACGGCCGGATTCCCTATCTGGTGCTGGTCCAGTACAATGGGCTGGATTCGTCCCATTATCTCCCTCTCGTTCATGCCTTTAAGCCGCAACACCTGCCTTTGGACAGCTCCGTTGGTAAGGTTCACCATGGTGAGGATGTCCTTGTATGCAAGCGCGCCTCCCACAAAATAGAGGGAGTTCACGTAATAGCTTATGTGCGGCTGGCGGAAAGCCTGGATATCGGCATTGAAGCCTTTGGGAATCACGATGAAAGACGTGATGCGCCCTGTTTCCATGTGCTCCCTTGCAAGGTGGATGTCGTCATAGTACACCACCTTTCCCAGCTGGGTGCCGTCCAATTCCCGGGCAAAAGTCCTGGAAGTGGAACTATGGTCCTCGTCAACAAGGCCGATAGGGAGATCGTGCGGAAGCCCGTCCTTCATGAACGTGATGTAGAAGACGGCATTCACTATGAGCACCCCCACCGAGGCAAGGATGTACACCGGACGCTTCAGAATGATGAGAAGCTCCCTCCGCACTATTTTTACAAGCTGTTTCATCTTTCAGTGTCAACGATCATGATTGCGCTCATCCCCGGACGAAGCCCTGCAATCTGATAGTCCGGGCGGGCGCGGACCTCGAAGGTGCGGGTGTCGAACTCTCCCGTCTCACGCGTGGCCTTCCAGGTGGCGTATGATTCCCTTGCCGCAATATAATATACCGTGGCCGATATCCTTCTGCCGTCCAGGGCGGGGATGCTGAGTTCAATCCTGTCTCCGCTCTGCATGTTGTGGAGGCGGTCTTCACGGATGTTGAAGGTGAACCACATGTCTGAGAGGTCCTCTATGGTCATGATGGGGGAGCCCTGGCCTACGAGTTCTCCAACCTTGGGGTAAATATCGGCCACAACGCCGTCACAGGGGGCTGTGAGGCGGATTTCGTCAAGGTATGAATTGACCAGCTCCACCGCCGCATTGGCCCTTTCCACAAGGGCGACGGCGGCATCCTTGTCTTCCTGGCGTGCGCCTTTCACCGCCATCTCCCACTGGCTGCGGGCTGCTCGGGTTGTCGCCTTGGCGGCGTTATACTGCGCAAGGACTTCGTCGTATTTCTGGTCGGAGACTACCTTTTGGTCATGGAGGCTCTTGATTCTTGCATAGGATTTCTTCATCACGTCTTCGCCAACCTTGGCTTTCTGGTACATCTCATAGGCACCGGTGATTTGTTCGCTGCGGGCGCCGTTGTAGGCCTTGTCCTTCTGTGCGGTTGCCGCGGCTTTGGCTGCCGCGGCTTCGGCAATCTTGGAACGGATTTCCGGGGAGTCAATGATGACCAGGGTGTCTCCCTTGTGCACCGCTTGCCCTTCCTGGGCGCGGAATTCCTCTATTCGGCCCGGAACTTTGCCGGAAACGCGGTACTCCGCTGCCTCGGCCTCTCCCTGTATCACGTAGGGCTTGGGCCTTGACACAATGTAACCCACCGCCGATACAGTGAGCACTATGCATATAAGTGCCGCAACGCCAATGAGAATGTTGTAGTTTTTCTTTTCCTGTTTCATATCAATAAATCTCTGTTTTATATCCTTCTGCCTTCCTGAGTTCTGACATTGCGGTCTGGAGTTCCGTCCCTGCGTCAATCCAGTCGCTGTTTGCGCTGAGCCATGCCGTATGGGCACCAAGTACCGTGGATGTCGTAACCACGCCGGCCTCATAGCCTAAATTGGCGCTCCTCAGGTTTTCTTCGGCCACATCAACCGCGCTCCTTGTCATCTGGAGCTTCTCCCTGGCTTCTTCCACTATCACCCTCTGGCGGGCAACCTGCAGGGTGACAAGCTCTCTTGTGTCTTCAAGTCGGTCATGATACTGTCTTGCCTCGGCCTTGGCCTTCTTCACTTTCCAGATTCCTTCACCGCCATGACAGATTGGCACCTTCACCACCACCCCGGCGCTGAGCGTGCAGCCGCGGAAGTTGTTCTGGAAGCCGTCGTATATGTTTGGGTTAGTGGCCGTGCAGGCTCCAAATACGGCAATCGTAGGGAGCATGTCGGCCGCCGCAATCTTTACTTTCCTGTCATAGATCTGGGCTGCGAGGTCCAGGCTCCTGAGCTCCGGGCGGGACTCAAAGACATCTTCCATGCTCCTTGTAGAAACCATTCCGGGATCCGGAACCTCGTCCAGCGTTTCATCGGCCAGTATAATTTCAGTGTCAAGAGGAAGGCCTATCTTCTGGCACAACAGCATCTTGGAAATGGCAAGTCCGCTGGTAGCCTTGGTGAGGAGGAGGTCGGCCTCATTTACTTTCACCTTTACCTGGAGGGCGTCTGACATGGTGCCCGTGCCGGCGTCTACGGAACGCATTACGTCATCTTCCATCTTGTGAAGGAGCTCAGAGTAGCTTTGGGCGAGTTTTTTCTTGTTGGAGATGGAGATAATCTGCCAGTAGGCGTGGTCTACGTCGGTAATGATCTCGCTGCGGCTGGTCTCCAGCTTGCTCTCGGCAAGTTCCTGGGCCTTGGACGCCATTATGGCGCTGTTCACAATCTTTCCTCCTGCAAAAACGGGCTGCTCAACCACAATGGAGCCGCCCATTATATTGTGCAGGTCAGGATGGAGGGCGGCGTCAATTTCCTGGCCGATTGCATTGACCGGGGTTGCTATGTCCGGCATGATTCCGGTGTTCCTGACAGCCTCCAGGATTGCCTTTCCGTGTTCCGTGGCATTCATCTCGGCACTGGCCCATATCTTGTCGTCCAGGGTGGTGCCCATGTTGCGGATGCGCTCGGACTGCTCCTCGTTTACAAGGGCCACGTCCCTGTTGTTGTACATATAGCCTCCTACGGCCGATACCTTGGGGAAGAAGTATGCCACGGCCGTCTTTTTGTCATATTCGGCCATCTCTGCGGCGGCCTTTTCCATGTCAAGCTGCCTGCTGTTTTCCACTGCCATCCGGCGGCAGTCGTCAAGTGTCAAGGTTCGCTGTCCCTGAGCCAATGCTGCGGCTGGTACAAACAGCGCAGCAAGTAGGATGTCAATCCTTTTCATGTTCTTAAAAATTTTGTCTAATGCTATGCAAAAAGGTTGCCTTACTGCCGCTTGTAATGTGCCAAAAAGGTGCTACTATTGGTATTTTGGTAGAATTTTAGTATTTTTGTAGCATGAACGAGAAACTCCTTGACGTAAATATTTCGCGCATTCTCTCCCTTACCGGGGTTGTGAATGAATATGTCCTTGGTACTGACATCGTCCTTGGTGAAGCCCACGGAGACAGGGTAAAGGATGAACAGAGCATATTGGATGTCCTACATTACCCGATACGGCTGGACTGCTATGTTTTCTTTTTCCTCAGGAAAGGGCATATACGCCTTGAATACAACCTTGAAGCCCTTGAAGTGGGGGAAGGGACCCTCCTCGTTACGTCCCCCGGCAGTATAATAAGGATATCGGATTATGAAGAATCCAAGGTGGCGGACTCTGAGCTCTATTTCCTCATGGTCTCCAAAGAAATACTTGGAAAACTCCAGCCTTCAATACTCCGAAACCCCTGCCTAGTATTCTCTGAGGAGGATTACGCCCTGGCCGAGGACTATTTCCACATAGCAAGGAGGGTGATGAGTTCTTCTCGTGAACGCAAGGAAGACATCATTGTGCCGCTCCTCTCCTCCTTTGCAAACCTGGTCTCCGGGGATGCCATGCTCCGTAACAGCGAGCGTGGCCCGGCAAGCAGGCAGGAACTCCTCTACGAATCCTTCATAACCCTTGTTACGGAGCACCACATGAAAGAGAGAGGTGTGGCGTTCTATGCCGATAAACTGAATATCACCCCCAAGTATCTCTCGAGGGTGATAAAAAAAGTGTCCGGCCGCTCTGCGCCGGACTGGATAGATTCCTTTGTGATTCTGGAAGCGGAGAACCTCCTCAGGTACTCAGGCATGAGCGTGAAGGAAATAGCCTATGCCCTTAACTTCAACAGCCAAAGCCTTTTCTACAAATTCTTCCTGTCACATACCGGGATGGCTCCCACGGCTTACAGGTAGCTACCTGATAAATCCGAGGATTCCTCACATTACATATCTAAACATAAAAAAGAGAGTGACTTAAGTCAACTTTGACTTTTTGGTCACCCTCTTTTTTTGTTTGGGACTGCTAACCTTTCTACTTCACTTCAAACTCCAGCTCCACGCGGATGGTTTTACTGCCGGCAGTTACGCGGGCTTCGGCGAGGTGTTTTCCACCAGTGAGTTTGAAGGAGGATCCACTCATCTTCACGTCGTCCAGATACCAATCAACCTTGGAGCCGGCCGGAGCGTTTTGGAGCTCGGGGGTCCAGGTGGATCCGATTGACGGCATGCTGGGAGTCACTATGAAGCAGATGTCGAATCCCACCGAGAAGCTCACGGAACCGGAAGAGTAGCTGATGTTCTTCAAGGTGTAATCCATAGTGGCCTTATTCCAGTCCACCGGAGTGTACTCGGAGTATTTGGAAGAAGTTCCAAATGTGAAATCCGTACCGGAATAGTGCAGACCTGTGGTCTCCGTGGGATTGCCGTTGTATCCGCCGGTATTGGCATTGTCGGCATTGTAGTTCTGGCAGCCTGCCGGAATGATGTAGTAGCAGGGATGGTTGCCCACAGCGTTGATGGCGTTGGTTTCGCCCCATTCATCCCACAGTTTTTTAGCGGTGTTGGACTTGACCTTGCGATCCGACTTATCCACGTGATACACCAGCATACCGGGGCCTTCCGGGATATATTTGTCCCAGGAAGAGGAGCCGCGGCACTCGAACACGAAGTATTCGCCCGTAGTGGAAGAGCTGCCCTTGTATGCCACCTTGTCGGTCTTGGAAAGGGCGGGGATGGTAACGTTGCCTACAACCGGAAGGTCCGTAAGTGAATCCAGCCACCCAAGCATGATAAGCTCCTCGGCCCCGAAGAAGGGCGGGGTGTTGCCGTTGTTGTTGTACGGGCCGCTGCACATGGTATCGTATTCGTATGTGCCACCGGCGGAGCCGTTGTCTTCGTAGTCGGTATCGTAGAAGTCCGGAAGACCCAGCGAGTGCGCGAACTCATGACAGGTGGTGCCTATTCCGCATAGCACGCCCTTCGATGCATAATAACCCGAGTACTCATTTCCGCCATACCTGGTGGTGGAGAGTTCCGAGGTGCAGAAATAGTTACGGAGGCGCACTCCGTCGAACAGAGCATCGCGGATGTAGGTGGAGCCGTCCCTCAGCGAGGAATACTCCACGCTCCACTGATGCGGCCAGATAGTATCCTCGTCGCCGTACTCGGCTTCGTTCAGGCCGGCGTAATACATGAGTATCATGTCGATGTTACCGTCGTGGTCGTTGTCGTACTGGCTGAAGTCCACGGTGGAATTGAGAGCCTTCACTGCCTGATACACAGCCAGTTCCGGAGCTGTATCGTTATCGGACGAGTCATTGGCGCCGTAGGTTGCCATGTTGGAAGCAAGCGTCACGACTGGCAGCACGTCGAACACCGGAGTGTACTGTCCATTGGAGTTGTCGGTATAGAAATCCAGCACACAGCCGGTTGCTTCGTTATAGGAATAACCGCTCTGATGAAGCAGATTGGAGAATGCCTGCTGGGGCGTACCGTCATATGTCTTATCCAGGATCTTGGAATCTTTGAACTTCTGATCCGCGAATTCAACCAGAAGTACCGGAATCTTCGGCGAGCCGAGATTCTTCTGACCGGCGCGTGCGGCACGCATACGGACCGCATTCGCCTGAGCTCGCTTTGCAGCCGCCCTGTGCATCACGTCCGAAACCTTCTCGGGGCACGGTTGCAGGTATCCTTTGGAATCCCTGCGGAGCACCTGGCCCGAACGGTCCATTATCGCATGACCGAACTCGTCGCCCACCATACGCACCTCGATCACGCTGCCGTCCGGCTGGGTGTACTTCACCCAACCCGGCTTTGCCGGAATGGCGAAAGCCGCGAAAGAAGCGAAACAGAAAGCTGCTGCCAATAGTATCTTTTTCATATCTGCTTACTTTTTAACGATGAACCTGTCCCCTGCGGAACCCAGCAGCCAGAGCATGGCGCCGTCTTCCTTGACTACCGTGACATTGAAGGATTTCGACGCCACCCCCAGATTCGAAACGGTAGTGTAGGTGATAGCGAAACTGCTGCCCATCGCCGCATCGGCAGGAATTCCGGAGAAGGAAACCATCGCAGAAGAGGCCGGAGCGACGATGGAAAACGCCACCTTGCCGTCGACATATTCCCTGCAAAGCTGGTTTGCGCCGGCCTCGTAAGCCACCGCAGTGCCGCTTGCCGGATAATAACCGGGAACGGTATTATCCAGGAACGCCGCCGTGGATGCCTCAACCTCGACCGAAGTGGCGGTGCTCATGTCGATGGTAACGGTAGACACCATTCCGGAGGTGTAGCGCCTTCCGGAGGGGAAGGTCACGGTGCGGCGCACGCTGCCGGTAGCGCAATTGACCGTTACAGTAAGATCCTGGTACGACATGTCCACGGGAGCGCAGGCGATCCAGATATCCTCGACGGAAGACGTAAGCACATGCATCGAACGGGAAGCGTCACGGGGCGAGAAGGAGCCGTCGTCCAGACTGTAGTACCAGTCTCCGGCGAATGCCCTGCCCGACACGATATCAATGGACGACACCTCACCGTAGGCGTCGGTGAGTCCGGTAAGCGTGAGGCGCATGTAGGCCGTGAGATGTCCGAAGAGGAAGGTGACAGGATTGGGCAGAGAAGCCGTCTCGTTTGTGCTCGCTCCGATGATGATGGCCCTCGGGTCGGCGGAACCGGACACGGGGGTCTGGGTCCACGGGATGTTCAGAAGCCACGCGCGCTTGGCGTCGTTCATGTCCTTCACCGCGGCTGCGGGACTCACCGCATAGAAACGGTAGCTCTCCGCCGCCACGAATTCGCCGCTGAAGGTTGCGGTAGCCCTGCTGCCCGAGGGCACTGCGGCAAGAGTCTGCCAGCCGTCGACATTCAGCGAGACCGCCACGTTGTCGGCATCGCTCCAGCGGACCGGATAATAGCCGGCCGAGGTCTGGTCGATAAAACTGGTTTTCGTGGCGTCTGTGCCGGCGCGGAAATTCACCGTTACAGCGTCGCCCGGCTTAACCTTAACCTCTTTCGTTACGCTCAGGCAGGACGTCAGTGTCAGCGCCGCCAGGGCGATGGTGATATATTTCGTCATTCTCATACTCTCTTGAATTTACGTCTTGCGATCAGATGATCGTCGTAACCAGGAGTGCCGTCGTCAATGTCTCCTTCGGAGGCAGGTCCCTGGGTGATGGTGACAGTCCAGCTGGCAGTCTCTACCGACTCGTTCGCAGTTGAGACGGTAATCCTGGCCGAGCGGGACTCAGTGCTCGGGTTGGCCTCGAAAGAGATCTTTATGTCGGCCGGTCCGGCGCCTGCCGTCTTGCTGAGGGTAAAGTCGGAACTGGAAGACGACGCCGTCCACTCCACTTCGTCGGAGGCCTCGATACGGAAGCCGGCTTCGGTAGCCTTGGGACCGGCAGTGAGCACGGTCGTGCTTACGCTGAAGGACGGCGCCGCGGAGACTTCCGGCATCTTATAAAGCTGAACCGCTTTCTGAGCCGTATAGGAAGTACTTTTGAAGAAACGGAAGCGCTTCTGGCCCGAATCCGAATTGTATCGGAGATAACTGTTCGAGGAGGTCTTGATATCCGCATTGCCTCCCGATATCGTCACCGTAAGCGAAGCCGCAGTGTCGGAAGTACTGAGTCCGTTTTTGCTCGAGGAAGTCCAGTTGATATAATAGCCGTCCTGGGCGCGCAGGCTTCCGTCGGCGGAGTCGTACCAGAAGGCATATTTTTCAAGCCCTGTGACATGCTGGATATAATTGCCATTTATCGTGACGTCACGGCCGTTACTGCTGGAGTCGATTGTGCCGGAGGAAAGGCTGGCGTCGAAGGCCACCGATTCACTCTCGCAGACTATGAGGTAATAGCCGGAAGTGAGGTCCGCGGACCTGGTCACCTTGGCCCACGCATCTTCAGGGATTTCGGTCCCCGGATCATCCGGCCCCTGGCCGCCGGCCGCCTGACGGATCTCTATCACATCCCACTCATAGTCGGCATCGGGATTATCGTCAAGATCTTCCCACGATGCGAGAATGAAGAAATAGGCGATTCTTTCCGCCCCGGTGTTGGAAGCGACCAGAATGAGGATGGAGTTCTCGTCGCAGCCTTCTTCGTCGAAGTCTATCCAGGCGGCCTCCGTCTCCATGTCCTCTTCGGTCCAGTCAACGTACCAGTTGGGGGCATTGGTGGTGCAGCTTACTTTAGCGGCGCCGCCTTCAGCCGGGAACTCGAGTTCGTAAGTGCTCAGCTCGATGGTAATCTCGCCGCCCGGAGTGTCCGGATTATCCGGATTGTCGGGGTTATCCGGATTGTCGGGATTGTCGGGACCGTAAGTCTTTCCGGCCTGGACGATGGGGACGCAGGCCATTGCGGAGCCGGCCTCGCTGGTGGCAAGGGCACGGAGCACGGCGCTACGCTCCTCCCCTTCGTTGGGGAGGGCAGTGATCCTTACTTTGGGGAGATTGCGCTGGATTATTATCCAGCTGCACTGCTCAGTGAATGTGGAGTCGGTCCAGGCGATGATTTCCAGATCCTTTTCGTTCCTGGCACTCACGTCAACCACGGTCTCTCCGCCCTCGGCGAAGAAAACAATATCGGAAACCGGAATCGCAACCTCGGGCTTGAGTTCGAGATTCATGACGCACGAAGCGAACATAAGCGCGATGGCCGGCAATAATAAAAGGCGGAGTTTCATAGGGCCGCAAAGGTACAGAAAAAATCAGAATAAATACCCTGTATTTATGTAGAATGCCCCGGGACCGTCCTGACCGGCCAGAGCACCGCCTCCAAAGGCGGTTATGGGCGCACCGTACTCGAACGCTATGATGAAGTTCTCGTTCATGATGAAGCGCAGCCCTGCGCCCGCTGTGATGTGCGGAACGTCTTTCTCCTGGCCGTTTGCCATGTAGAGCTCATATGCTGAACGATAGCCCTCGTCGCCTGCAAACGCCATGTTGCGGCCGCGGGTGACCATTGCTCCGTCGGTGAAGGCGGTGAGGCCGAAGCCTATGTTCTGCTTCCATAGCACGAACTTCACGAACCTCCAACGGAGTTCAGCCGTCCAGGTGGCCATGTCCAGACCCATCACGCGGTCGCGGAGCATGCCTCGCACGGTGTCGTAGCCGCCCATACCGTCGCGGTCGAAACTCAGGCCCATACGTGTCATGTAGGGCAGCACGTAATAGGGATCATTATTGCCGAAAGAGCCTTCGTAATTGACTCTGTAGCAGGCCGTGAGCACATCGTTGTCGATAAGCGGGAAGTACTGCCTCATGGTGAGTGAGTAGCGGTAGTACGGGTTCTTAGTGCCCAGCCACGAGGGAGCAAGCGACAGGTGGCCTTCGGCCCAGATACCACTGGTGGGAGCGCCTTCCTTGTCACGGGTGTCGTATTGAAGACCCAGGCGGACGGTGCTTGAGAAACCGCCGGCAGCTTCGGACGCGCCGATGAGGCCCCACCTCACGTAATCCTCGTAAAGGGTGGACTGCTCCTGATACACATCGTTGCCCTCCTTACCCTTGTTGATACTGGCACGGTCGATGGCGCCTTCGCGGAAATACGAAGGATGATAGCCCGCCTCCCACTGAAGATTATCGGTGATATTGCCGGTGAAATCCACGTTGCCCAGGATTTGCACCCTGTCCACACGGTAGAAGGGATTGTAGTACGGGAGACTCTTGTCGTTAATCCTCTGAACGTCGTAGTAGCTCTGGTAGCCGTTGAATCCGTAGAAGTCCATGGCCTTGTCCAGGGCCGCGGTCAGACATGCCGAGACGCGCACTCCGGGGATGAGCACCATGTTATCGTAATACACGGTGAAGAGCTTGGAACCCTTGCTGAAAAACGAAGCCTCCAGATAGGTCATCGACTTGTAGTTGGGATAAGAGCTGCCATCGCCGAAATTGTAGATGTTCACCAGGGCGCCCAGCTGGAAACCCTTGTCGGCGTCGAATGCTATGGCAGGAACGGGACCGAAGTTATAGCCGGTCTTGATTTCCTCCTGCGCTGCAGCCGAAAAAGCGAGGCAGAGCAAGAGCCCTGCCGCGATAAGAAGTCTTTTCATATTTATGCCTTTTTAGCGGCCCTGCGGTCTTTCAGGTTGAAGAAACCTGCCACGGAAAGGCCTGCTATGATGTGCCAGATACCCCACCATGCGGTGATTACCAGCATACCGCCGGGAACACCGTTGGGATACTCGGGCATGAAGTTCGCGAAAATCTGGTTGGCGCCCAGCATAAGGGCGAGGCCGAGGCCGCTGTTCTGGATACCGGTTTCGATGGTAATGGTGCGACGGTCACGCTCCTGAAGTTTGAATAGGCTCGAGGTGCAGAAACCGATGCTGAGGGCCAGGGCGTTGTGGATGAGCACAATCAGGAAGATGTACTTCACGCACTGCATGAAGGCGGCGATGTTACCCATGAACGAGAGCACTACCATCGCAAGGAAGAAGATGATGCTGAACCACTGGAAGGGCTTCTTCATCTTTTCAGCTGCCTTGGGGAAGAAGTGCGCGGTGAGTATGCCGAGAGTGAGCGGAATACCGAGCAGGATGACTATGGTCTTGAACACATCCCAGAAAGGAATATGCAGGTTAGGAACCGCGCCCACTAGGGTGGAGAGGTCCGCAACCTTGATATAGAGATTGCCGTAGAACCAGAAGTTGAACGGGGTCATGAGCATTGCGAGAGCCGTGGATATAGCGGTGAGACTCACGCTGAGCTCGACGTTGGCCTTGCTCAGGCTGGAAATGAAATTGCTTATGTTGCCGCCGGGGCAGGATGCCACCAGAATCATACCCATGGCCATGGAGAACGACACGGCCGGGCCCAGCACCCATGCCAGCAGGAAGGTGAGCAGGGGCAGCAGCACCAGCTGGCAGAGCATGCCGAGCAGCACTGACTTGGGCTTTTTGAATACATCGACGAAGATGCGCGGCTGGATGCCGAGGGCCACTCCGTACATAACAAAGGCAAGGATGATGTTGATGGTGTTCATGCCGCCAGCATTCAGCGTGACGACGATAGAATCGATTTGCCGGGCGATTTCAGGTGCCATAGTTTAGTGTTTTAAAACCTCGCAAGTTACTAAAAAATGCGTATATTTGAAAGTCCGAAGCGCACATATGATGGAAAACAAAGGCACGGTCTCTGAGAACAGCCGCAGGATAGCCCGTAACACGGCCCTCCTGTACGTTCGCATGACCGTGATGCTCATCGTGGGCCTGTACACCTCCCGCGTGGTTCTGAACGCCCTTGGGCAGGACGACTTCGGCGTCTACGGTGCGGTGGGCGGAGTGGTCGCTCTCTTCGGCATCCTCACCGGCTCGGTGGCCGGAGCCATCAGCCGCTTCATGGCCTTCGAACTCGGCAAAGCCGAGAAACGGATGGAGGAGGTCTTCTCCACCACCGTCTTCATACAGATAGTGCTGGCCGCGGCCGTTCTGCTTCTGGCCGAGGGGCTGGGAGTATGGTTCCTCAACGCCAAAATGGTCATCCCCGAAGGCCGCATGGGAGCCGCGAACCTGGTGCTTCAGTGCTCCATCCTCATCTTTCTTCTGAACATGCTGGCAGCGCCGTACAACGCCGCCATCATCGCCCATGAAAAGATGGAAGCCTTCGCCTACATCAGCATAGCCGAGGCGCTGCTTGCTCTCGGTGCCGCCCTTGCCACCCGTTTCGCCGGGGCCGACAAGCTCAAGCTCTACGCCATCCTCATGCTGGCGGTGGCGGTGCTGGTGCGCTTCCTCTATGCCATCTATGCCAAAAAACATTTCGCAGAATGCCGCTTCAAGGCTGGCAAGGTTAGCAAGCCGATAATCAAGGAGATGGGATCGTTCGCCGGCTGGACCTTCCTCGGCAACGGAGCCTACGTGCTGAGCGCCCAGGGCATCAATATCCTCTTCAACATCTTCTTCGGGGTGCGCGTGAACGCCGCCCGCGATGTCACGGTTAAGCTCGATGGCAACATGACCCGCTTCATCGGCAACATCACAACCGCGATCCAGCCCCAGATCAACAAGAGCTACGCATCCGGCAACCTCCCCTACATGTACGAACTGGTGTGCAAGGGAGCCCGCTATTCATATCTGCTGTATTTCTTCTTCGCCTTCCCGATCATCCTTGAGGCCCCGGAGCTCCTGCGGCTCTGGCTAGGCATTGTTCCGCAGCACGCCGCGGCCTTCGTGCGCATAGCCATGCTCGCCTCGCTCTTCACCGCCATGGGTGCCCCGTTCGCCCACGCCGTGTTCGCAACCGGGAAGGTAAAGATCTATGAGATAGTGGCTTCGGCCACAACCGTGCTGGCTTTCCCGCTGGCATGGATAGGCTTCAAACTGGGAGGCAATCCGGAAATCGCCTACTGGATTCTGGCGGCGGTGACCATGGTCGTCTTCATCGAAAGGATAGCCTTCGCCGGAGCGCAGACCGGACTCCCCTTCCGGAAGGTCTTGAGCGACGCATTTGCCGGTTCCGTCCTTGCCAGCGTTGCCGCAGCGGTAGCGCCTCTGCTGCTCTTCTTCCTCATGGAGCCGGGAACCGCCCGCACTCTGTGGGTGGTGCTGTCGTCCTTCGTCTCAACGGCAGTCGCAGCCTTCCTTCTCGGCGCCACCAAGGGCGAGAGGGAGGCAATAATGGGTTCTGTAAGGAATTACTTCCACCACGCGTGAAAGCGGTGGTGGGGCGCCCGTTCGCTTTCCGGCGGAAGGGTCATGTAGTCGCCAAAGAGAGTGCGAAGATAGAGGTCGTAGTCGCGCGGGGCCTTTAGCATATGGCCCTCGAACTCCACATCCACATAATGCTCGAACACTTCGCGCGGGATACGGGTGTCGCCGGGATCGGGGAAAACCACCATGTCCACCATCTCAGACGATGCAAATTCATTTGAAAGCGCGAGTTTACGGATGCGTCGCTGGATGCCCGGGATGCTGATCGGCAGGATTGCCAACTTCCAAACCAAAGTCTTGAACCACAGCACCTTATCACTCTTCCAGCGGGGGGCCAGGAGCACATTCTTGTAGAAAAGAATCCGCTTCAGACTGTCGGATTTTTTCCTGAGTTTTGCATACTCTTCGCTTCCGGACGGAGCGCCGTCGATGGGAAAGATATCCACCTTAACGCCAGTAGGATAGCCGTGATGCGTGGCTATTTCCTCTTCCAAGACGGTGCCTTCACGATACACTATAGCGAATGGGTGATAGAAATGCGGATCGAGCTCCGGAGCCAGGAGGCGCAGCTTCGGATACTCCCCGCCAAAACTGCGAACGAATTCCTCGTAATCCGGACGTGGCATGCAAAGGTCGATGTCGTCGTCCCAGGGGATGAAACCCTTGTGGCGCACCGCACCGATGAGGCTGCCGTATGCCAGACAGCAACGAAGCTTCCTGCGGGAGCAGAATTCGTGGATGCATACAGCTGTTTCCAGCTGGATTTCCTTCATCTCACGGCTCGTAATTTCCGCTTTGGTTCCCATATCGCAAATTTAGAAAAATTTGATTAACTTTGAAAGATTGATTGGGCCATGATACCGCGCATCATACATCTGTGCTGGTTCGGCCGCGGCGAGAAACCGGCTGCGGTGCAGCGCTGCATCTACTCCTGGAAAAAGCTTCTTCCAGGCTACCAAATCATGGAGTGGACGGAAGACAATTTCCCCCTGGAACTGTGGCCCTATGCAAAAGAAGCCTACGACAACGGGCAATACGCTTTTGTGAGCGATGTGGCCCGCCTGCGCGCCCTCTATCTCCACGGCGGCATCTACATGGACACCGACATGGAAGTAATCCGCTCCCTCGATCCCCTTCTGGCCGACGAAGGCTTCATCGGTTTCGAGCGGCCGGAGTTCGTGGCCGCCGGCATCATAGGCGTCGCCCCCGGCGCCCCATGGATCGCGGAGCTGCTTGAGGCCTACAAAACGCGCCACTTCATTCTTCCCGACGGCACTCCGGACACAACCACCAACGTGAAGTGCATAACGGAATTCTTCCTTAGCCATGGCCTCAAGCCGGACAACACCCTGCAAAAGATAGAAGGCGTGGCCACGGTGTATCCCAGCGAAGTGTTCTATCCCCAGCATCCCCTCACCGGGCGCCTGAAAGTCACTTCCAGCACACTCACTATCCATCATTATCTTGGCACGTGGAAGCACTCCTACACCCCGGTGGAACGTTTCCGCAAGTTCTGGATGCACCTTTTCGGCGAAAAGTCCTATTACAGGCTCAGGGGTCTCAAACTGAAGCTTTTCCCCAAACACTGGAAATAATGGCCTGCAAGATATCCATAGTAATCCCCGTGTACAACACTAAGGACTGGCTGCCCCGCTGCCTGGAGTCGGTCGCATCCCAAGGCGTGCCGGAAGAGGATTACGAGATAGTGATAGTGAACGACGGCTCCACCGACGGTTCCGAAACCGTAGCGGCCGAATTCGCGGCAGGCCGCTCGAACGTGCGCGTGATTAGCCAATCCAACGCCGGCCTCTCTGCCGCTCGCAACGCAGGCCTTGCTGCCGCCGGCGGGCAGTACGTCTGGTTTGTCGACTCGGACGACCGCATCGCCCCGGAGAGCCTCCCCAAGATCCTTGCCGCCTGCGCCTCCGGCCCCGATGTGGTAGCGCTCGGCAGTGCCAGAGAGGGAGCGGCCTGCATCCGGCCGGACGGGTACTATCCCCCGGAACTGGCAGGCTCGGTTCTGTCCGGCCGGGAGATGATGCGCCGGCGTCTTCTCAAATCCGTCTGCTCGCCATTCTATGTGTTCCGGAGGCAGTTTTTGGCCGACGGCGGCTTCTGCTTCCTTCCCGGCATCTTCCATGAAGACGAAGAGTTCACCCCGCGCGTGCTGTACGCAGCGGCCTCCGTGGCCTTCGTGCCGGAAGTCTGCTACATCGCTTTCGCCCGCGAAGGTTCAATCACCCGCAAGGCCAACCCCAAGCGCTCCGGCGACCTTCTCACCGTAGCCGCCCGCCTGGACGCACATGCCGCCGGGCTTCCGAAGGCCGACAGATACCTTTTCTCCAGGCAGGTGACCGACGTGCTCAACGCAGCCATGAAGCTTTCGCGCGACTACTCCCCCGAGCAGTGTGAGAAGTTACAGGAGAAGTTATACCAGAGCCGCCGGCTGTTTGTACACCTCACCCGCTGCCGCATCCCGAAATTCGTTTTCGAAGGGTGGGCGCTTCGCCTTTTCCCACGCCGGAGCCTCCGCGTTTACAGGCTTTTGCAGGGAGGAGCGGCAAAGGCCGGGCTATCCACGGAAAGGAAAAAATAAGTAACTTCGCGGCATGGCAGTCATCGGCATAATGGATTCCGGAAGCGGCGGACTCAGCGTCCTCCGCGAAATCCGCAAGGCGCTCCCGAATCAGCGCTATATCTACTACGCCGACAACGCCTGGTGCCCCTACGGCGAAAAGACTCCCGAGTTCATTATCAAAAGGCTCCACGCCATAACAGATATGTTTTTAGAGCGCGGTGCCGCTGCCGTTGTGCTCGCTTGCAACACCGCCACTTCCGCAGCCATAGCGGATCTGCGAGCTTCGTACGAGATTCCCTTCGTGGGCATGGAACCCGCCATCAAGCCGGCAGCTCTCAACACTCAAACCGGAGTGATAGGCGTGCTGGCCACAGCAGGCACCCTGAAGGGCAGCAAATACCTGCAGAATAAGGACCGTTTTTCCGACGGCGTTCGCATCGAAGAGCGCGTGGGTGCCGGATTCGTAGAGCTGGTGGAAGCGGGCGAACTCACCGGGCCTCACGCCGAGGCGGTAGTCCGCGCAAGCCTTCAGCCCCTTCTGGACGAGGGAGCCGACCGTATAGTGCTCGGCTGCACTCATTATCCCTTCCTTCTCGAGACCCTTCGCAAAGTGGCCGCAGAACTCGGCCATGGCGACGTTCAGTTCATCGACCCTGCTCCCGCCGTAGCCCGCAGACTGGCCGACGTGCTTCAGCAGGCCGGCGTGGCCTCTGAAGACGAAAATCCCGGGACCGAGCTGTTGAGCTCCGGGCCCCGGGAAAATCTGCTGGGAATCTATTCCTCTATTTAATTACCAGAGTTTCGCTCTGGACCTGTCCGAGGACCTCGAAGTAAGGCACCCCGTCGGTTACGGTCATGCGGTAGATGGTATCGTCTACCCTGTAGTATTCATTGCCGTCGGCAAGAACAACTGTATCGTAGTCGTCGGGCAGAGCCTTGATGAGGGCACCTGCGGGAGGAATGATGGTCTTGTACTGTCCGTCTGCTCCGAGGACGAAGAACACTCCGTCGTCGTAGTAGTATTCGGATCCTGCTGAGGCGTAGCTCTGAACGAGCCCGAGCTTGGTTGCCAGGTTATACGAGGCGAGGCTCTTGAGGGCGTTCATGTCCACTGCCTGCTGCTGTGCCGCTGCGGCCTGCTGTGCGCTGATCGCTGCATTCTGGGCGTCGATAGCCGCATTCTGCTGGGCGATGGTAGCGTTCTGCTGGGCGATGAGGGCGTTGTTCTCCGCTATTGTGCGGTTCTGCTCCATAATGGTGGAGTAGTTGTTGTTTATCGTGTTATAGGTACGATAGACATTGTTGTAGTACGCGAAGCGGATCACATCGAGCTCAAGCTCATAGAGGCTGCGGGCGAATCCATATCCGTAAGGCGGACGGCAGACGATGTAGTAACCGTTGTACCAGCGGTACCAGATATCGTTGTAGAAGTAGTAGTCGATTCCCCAGTAGTGATACCTGCGATAGTGGGGCAGATAGTGCACTCTGTATCCGAAGTAGTGGGGATGATGTCCGTAGAAGTGACCCGGACGGTTCCATTCCATGAACGGACGATCCCTGGGAGGTACCCTCTTGCCGCCCTTGTCGAAGCGGACGTCGTTCGGACCCTGAGTCTGACGGTCGTAGCTGCTGGTGGGGTTCACGGCCTTCTCGCTAGACTTATTATTATTGCTGACGGTGGGCCTGGTGCCTGCTGCGCTGGACGACCTCACCGCGGAGCTGGTTCCGGAAGAACGCGTTGCGGTGCTTGCGGAAGAGCGGGTTGCGGTGCCGCCTGCGCTGGAGCTCGAGCGGACAGTACTGCTGCCTGCGGAGCGGGTGGCGCTGGAGCTGGCCGCGCTGCTTGAGCGGGTGGTGCCGGAGCTCGAACGGGTGCCGGAGCTCACCGAACTGCTGCGGGTGGCGCTGCTGCCGGAGCTCGAACGGGTGCCGGAACTCACAGAGCTGCTGCGGGTGGCGCTGCTGCCGCCGCTGGAGCGGGTGCCGGAGCTAACCGAGCTGCTGCGGGTGGCGCTGCTGCTGGAGCGGGATGCACTGCTGCTCACCGTGCCGCCGACCGACCTGGAAGTGGTTGCGGAAGAGCGCGACACTCCGGAGCTGGAACTGGAACGCGAAACGCCTGAGCTGTAGCTGGAACGCGAAGCGCCTGAGCTGTAGCTGGAGCGCGAAGAGCTGGAGCTGCTGCTGGAGCGGGAGACGCCGGAGCTGCTGCTCGAACGCGAGCCGGAACTACTTGAGCGCGAGACGCTGCTGCTCGAACGGGAACCGGAACTGCTACCGCCTCCGCGTGACTGAGCGCCCAAATCTACCGATGTAAGTGCAAGAGCCATAGCTGCTAGGGCTGCGAGCGATATTTTCATAAACTTCTTCATGGCGCTGTACTTTTAGTGTTTCTTTATTGGTTAGATGCAAATGTAGCGAAAAAGTTAACAATAAACTATCATTTGTTGCCTTCTTTTATCTTCGGGGCGGTTTTCGGGGCGGTTTTCGGGGCGGCATCTTCTATCCTCGGAGCCAGAATTGCAGTCACCGCGACAGTGGCCGCGCAACACGCCATCACCAGCACGAAGAAGCCCGTATACCCAAGACTCTGCTGCAGCCATCCCGCGAAAAATCCCGGAATCATCATGCTCAGGGCCATGAACGCCGTGCATATCGCATAGTGGCTGGTCTTGTACTCACCCTCGCTGAAATACATGAGGTAGAGCATGTAGGCAGTGAACCCGAAGCCGTAGCCGAACTGGTCGAACGCCACACAGAGGTAAACCACCCAGAGCTGCGCCGGCTGGGCTATAGCCATATATAGATATACCGCGCACGGGAGCGCGAGACTCAGGGCCATGGGCCACATGGCTTTTCTTAAGCCCACCCTTGCCGCGAAGATTCCTCCGAGTATGCCGCCGATCGTAAGGGCTATCACCCCCACCGTGCCATACACCAGACCGCTCTGTGTAGTGGAGAGCCCCAGTCCCCCAGCGGATGTCGGATCCAGCAGGAACGGGGTGAGCATCTTCACGGAGAACGCCTCCGGCAGACGGAAGAGCAGCATGAACGCCAGCGCCAGTCCTATGCCGGGTTTGGCGAAGAAGGTGGCGAAGGCCTGGCCGAAACTGCGGGGGGCAGCGGCGGGGACTCCGGGGGCGGCGGCTGCTTCGGCGGGGGCTCCGGGGGCGGCGGCTGCTTCGGCGGGGGCTCCGGGGGCGGCTTCGACGGTTGCGGCAGGGGCGGTGTCAAAATCGCCCGAATTTGACGCACCCCCCATGGTTTTTGCGGGGGGGGTGTCGCATTTTTGGCGCTTTTTGCGACCGCACCCCTCACTCTCCACCTGCGGGACCGCCCACTGGTGCCAGAGGGTTAGGAGTCCGAGCAGGACCGAGCTGCCGAGCAGAGTCAGCGACCAGGCCCGCGGGATAACTCCCAGACGGGTTTCGAGCAGGCCGGCCACCACCACGATCACTCCCTGGCCGAACACGCTGGAAATGCGGTAGAAGGTGCTCCGGATGCCCACGAACAGGCTCTGGTCGTGTTTCCCGAGGGCTATCATGTAGAAGCCGTCGGCGGCGATGTCATGGGTGGCGGAGAGCATGGCTCCGACGTAGAACAGCACCAGCGCCGGGATGAAGGCCCCGACTGGCGGCGCTGCCCCAGAAGCCGCTGCCCCCGCTGCCCCAGAAGCCGCTGCCCCCGCGGCGACAGCCTCGGCAACCCCGGCTCCGGCAGCACCCGCAGCTCTCGCGCCCAAGCCCGGCAGCGAAAACGCCAATGCGGCGAAGCAGACCACCAGCGCGGCCTGCATCACAAGGATCCACCAGCGCTTGCTGCGGACCACGTCAACCAGCGGACTCCAGAGGGGCTTGATCACCCACGGGAGATACAGCAGCGAAGTAAGCGCAGCCAGCGAGGCATTGTCCATGCCGAGGCGCTTGAACATGGTGACCGACACCACGTTCACGAGGAAATACGGGATTCCCTCGAAGAAGTAAAGGGTCGGCACCCACGCCCACGGCGAGCGGCCGGCGGAACCAGCGGAGCTGGCCGAGCGAGCGGCGGGAATTGCGGACCCCCTATTCATCTACGGATACAATTTCAGAACCAGTATAATAGTGCTTCAGAATCTCCTCGCAAGTAAAACCTTCGGCAGCCATTTCGGCCGCGCCGATCTGGCAGAGCCCCACTCCATGCCCCCAGCCGCGGCCATGCAGCACGCAGGTGTCGCCCTCCCAGGTAACGGTAAAGTTGGAACTCTTGAGGTGGGATTCGCTAAGCGCACGGCGCACCGCCAGCTCGGGGCCGACAGTCATGCTGCACTTCGAACCCACGATTCTCAAAGTTTTGATACGGCCCGACGCCCCCTTCTCCACGGGGCGGAGCGAACGAACGGTGCCGAAGTCTTCCCCGGTTCGGCGCGCCAGCAACTCAGACAATTCATCCCGGCTGTAGCGCACCTCCCATTCGAGGTAGTCGGTCGTGGGCAGGTCGTAGTCGTTCAGACTGCGCCGCAGAAGCTCTTCCGAAGCCTTGGCGCAGTAGGGGTCTTCCACGCTGGAAAGATAGGGTTTGTCGCCCCCGGACCAGCAAGTGCTGAACAGCTCCGTGCGGCCGCCGCAGCACTTCGAATAGCGGGCGTCGCAAATCTCGCCGTCGAACACCAGCACCTGCCCCCATGTCTGGTCGATGGCGTCGCGCACGGCCGAACCCGTCGCCCCGTCGAGGCCTTGATAGCGCTGGCAGTGGTCGTCCGCGCAGACGTCAAAACTCCCGTGCGAGCCCAGATTCCGGCGGAGCCAGCTGCGGGCGATAATCGCGTGCGCCTTCAAAAGCTCTACCGGTGCGGTGCAACGCATCTCACTGCTGATTACGCTCAGCAGGTAGTCTTCCTCGCCAATACGGTTCACCGCGCGGATCTTGTCGCCCTCGACGATGAAACTCAGGCGGCCGGCGAAACGGCGCGTCACCTTCTGCTCCCAGTGGAATCCTATGCCGATGGGGACGTCGTACAGGATGAAAGTCGGCTCGGCGAAAAGGGTCGAGCGAGTGACAGCGTCGAAAGTGAGCGAGTCGTAAAGGGCGCCGTTATAGTTGATGCGGCCGTCGCAGAAAGAGACCCTCTGCGGACCGGCGCCGTCGGAAATAATCTCGAATCGGATCTCCTCGGCCGCCATGATGCCCACGTCCACAAAGGGCTGCTGCCGGCTGAGTCGCCACCCCACCATGCGCTCTTCTTCCGGGGAGACGGAGACCTCGTCGATCATTTCAGCGAGCAGTTTCCCGTTGATCTTTGCAAAGTCTTCCGGAACCGGGGCGACGAAGAAGCCTGCCATCTCGGCGGCACCGGGGCTCATCGTGAGCTGATCGGGGCCGGCGCTGGCGTAGTGATGACTGCGGAATCTGCTGCGAAGGGCTACCATGGTTCGGAACTCCCCTCCCTTGTACCAGCAGTACAGGTTGAAGCGGGGCTCGTTCTCCCCTTCCACGCGGGGCGAACATTCGAGCAGACGGTAGGCCAGCTTGGCCATCGACTTCTGGGTGGTAGCCTTGAGGGCGTAGATGCCTCGGGCGTAGCCTTCGAACTTGTAAAGACTCGCGTCCTGCACGCTGGCGAGAGGCTCGCCTGGAGCATCGAGGAAGGCGTCGACCGACTTCTCCACCGGCAGCACATTCCTCGGGCAGGCCTGGAAATGCAGATGGTCGGGGGCCGAGGCTCCGCTCACGGGACCATTATAATAAACGGTATATTCCGGATACAAGCGGCTGAAAAGGAGCATGTCCGGGAAATGATGCCATATGGTTTGCGGCAGATGCTGGTCCCGCGCAATCACCAGATGGTTCCGGAAAATCGGGAACGGGTTCACCTGGATATTGTAGCTGCGGCCTTTTTTTCCTTCGTATTTCAGATGGAACTGCTCCTTCGGCCGGTTCTCCGGGCAGAGGAAGCATTTGCGGGCGGATATGGTTTCCGGGTCGATGTCGGCGGTCGACGAGGCGATGCGGCAGGGGTTCATCTGCACCACGACCTTCTGGCGGCCTACCGTGAATTCCTTGTACTGCGCGTTTTTGATGAGGCGGAAGTTCCCCGCCGCGAGCGGCCAGACCGAAAGCTGGTCCCGTATGAATTTATCGATATCGCTCATTTTCGGTGTTAAAGGAGTGCGAGGAGCTGCCCCGAGATGCGGCCGAACTCTTCCAGGAAGGCCGGGGTGAACTCTGATTTGGGGGCGCGGGCGATCTCGTCGTAGGTCCACCAGCGGAGCTCTTCCACCTCGCTGCCATAGTGCTCCGGGAGTTCCTGGACGATGGCGGCGTAGAGCGCCACCAGCTCGCGTTCCCGCTGGTTCTCGTATACGTGGGTTCCCAGGAAGACGGGATTGAAGTCATGCAGGCCGAGCTCTTCGTCGGCTTCGCGCACCAGTGCCTCGTCGGGCTGTTCCCCGTAGCCGATATGGCCTCCCACCGCGGTATCCCAGCAGTGCGGCCACATGTGTTTGCTGGCGCTGCGCTTCTGAAGGAGGATGCGTTCGCGACGGTCGATGATATGGAGGTTCACCACCGGATGCAGCAGCATCCCGCCGCCATGGCAGAGACTTCTGGGTGCGATTCCGGTCACGAGTCCGCTCGGCTCCACTATTGGGAGGAGTTCGTCGCGGTTACTCATGCGACGGCCGGTGATGGTGGACGGGGTTGGCGGATAAACCAGTGAGAACATGCCGCTACCAGTTTAATGCTACCAGTTTATAATGCGGAGTTCCTCCGGGGTATAGAGAAGGGTATCCAGGAAATCGGGCGCGGCATACTCCAGGATGTAGAACACGCCCGCCGCGATTGCCAGGATTGCCAGGATGACCAGCGGCGTGACCCAGATCCACTTCGGGACGGGTTTGCGGGCGGCTCGGCGCGCAGCCCTGGCCTGAGCTTTGGCCTCGCGGGCCTCGGCGCGGGCAGCGGCCTTCGCAGCCCTGGCTTCTGCGCGGGCGGCCTTAGCAGCGGCCTTAGCGTCGGCGCGGGCGGCTTTAGCTTGAGCCTTTGCGGCCTTGGCGGCAGCATTTTTGGCCTTTTTTGACACACCCCCCTCGTTTTTTCCAGGGGGGTGTAGCATTTTAGCCCCATTTTGATTCCGCCCTTCCTCGCATTCCGGCTTCGCCCCTTCGCCCTCGACCGGTTCGTCGGCAGCCTTCGCAGGTTCGTCGGCAAATTCCAGCCTTTCGTCCGCCGGAATTATCGGCTCGTACTCAGCGGGAGCCTCTGCGGCCTTCTCCCCTGCCGGCACCTCAACGGCTCCGGCCGGCTCCACAGCGGCGGCTGGCTCGTTCGCGGCTCCGGCCGGTTCTACAAACTCTTCCGTGGGCGCGACCATGATTCCGGCGAGCGACTCCACCACGTGATGGACCTCGGCCGGGGTCTCCTCATGATTCTTGAGGCTGACCGGCTCCAGACCAAAGCCCTCGGGATAGATATCCAGGGCTTCGTCCGTAATAAAGAAAATATTATTCTGCCGCGTAGCACGCAGGCGCCCCAGACCGGGGAACACCACGGTTTTGCGATCCAGCAGGACCTTCTTGGTGTCTTCCAGGAATTGCGAAAGCGCGGCGCGAGCCTGGTCTTCCGAGAGGCCGTTGCTCCGGGCGTAGAGTTCCACGAGGGAATTGTTCGTGACGGCACCCGGCACAAAGGTGACCCTCTTGTAGGGAGGAGTGATGGTATAGCCGCGGTCCGTGAAGGATGCCGGAACGAACTCCGACACAAAGGTTCCCAGTCCCGGAAGCCCCACTTCGGGGTGGTCCGGAACCAGTTCCGCAATCATCTTGGACAGCAATTCTATATCCATGGTTTGTACGGTCTTTCGCTCCCGCAATCGACAAATATAAGAAAAAACGTAGAAAAATTTTGGATAATTACATTTTTTCTCTACCTTTGCAGTCCCAAAATCTGCCTCTTTAGCTCAGTTGGTTAGAGCATCTGACTGTTAATCAGGGGGTCCTAGGTTCAAGTCCTAGAAGGGGCGCAGGGGGAAAGGCCTGACAGTGCAAACTGCCGGGCCTTATTTTTTTTTAAATTCCCGTGACTAACCAGCCATTCTTTTTCGTATCTTTGGGCTTTGTCAAACGACCACAGACAAAACCAATACTAACCAACAATAAAAATGAAAAAGATCATTGCTCTCGCGGCTTTTGCTGCTCTGCTGATTTCCTGTAGCGAAGTCGCAGAAACCCCAACCCAGCCCCAGCCTCAGATCACTCGTATTGCAAGGCTTGTCTCTACTGCCAAGAACATTCCGGTGATTACAAAGGATCAAATTACCACAGCTCCTTTGATCGCAGACATTAAGGTATCTGAAAAGAAGCTCTACTACATCTATGTTCCCAGCAAGGCTGCTCAGGCAGAAGGCGAAGAGAACTGCGTGAAGTGCGCAATCAGGGAAGCACTCAGAGCCAATGGCGACGGTGATATCATCATCGGCATGGAAACCCAGGTCAAGTTCGATGGCACCTATTATAACGGCCATGCAGTTGTGGAGTCCGTTGTCGTTTCCGGTTATCCCGCATGGTATGTTAACTTCAGGCATCCCGACAATGAATACTGGTCGAATGGCTTGTATCTCCTTCCTCCTCACATCGCCAATCCTCCGCAGGAGCCCGTGATAATAGAAAAGAAAGTGGACGAAGGCTACCACATTAAGCTTCAGGACAATGGCGGCGGCGTAGCGGAAGTAAAGTTCCCGATGTCATTCTCCTTCGGAAAGAATAAAGAAGAGAAGTAATCTCTTTCCATCATTATTACACTTAACAACACGCATCGGCCATCCCTGATGCGTGTGTTGTTAGTAAAGGATTATCTGTAATGAAAAAACACTTTGCGGAAAGGTTATTCCTTGCGCTGTTTGGGTTATCATTACTATCGCTACCCTCTTGCGTAAAGGAAGAATGCCAATTGCTGTTATCCGGCACCTGGGCGGAGGTCGACGACAACATGATGACTCAGCACGTCGTCTCGTTCTCTTCCGGCATGTACACGACCATGAAAGCCGGCAGCAAGTATTTAACAGCGGAAGGTACCATCTGGAACTGCCTCGAAAAGGATTTCGCGAACAAGAACTCGTCGCGTTATGAAGTCGTAGACGGCGTAGTCATTATCAAAAGCGAAGGAAAGCGTGGGAAGCAGATCAGCGTCAATGGCGACGAGATGTCTTTCGACGGGGGACGATACATCCGAATCGAGTCTTTCAAGGAAGATTATTATCGCACTATTGCAATTCCGAACAACCAGGTCGAGTGCAACTTCACCGGTGGAGATCAGATTGTAAACTATACCTTGAAGAATTTCGAGAACGCTGCCCCAGTGGCAACTTGCGACGCGGCTTGGATCAACAGTATCAATTGCACATCCAACGCGGTCACTTTCAAGGTAGACGCAAGCACCGAATCCAGGGAAGGCACCATTATCCTCTCCTATTATGGAGCGGAGGATCAAGTCATCCACGTAAACCAGAAGGCCGCAAGAGTCATTACAGCTAATCCAGCTATTGTATACGCGAGCTACACAGCTCAGAATAAATCCATTACCGCCTCTGTAACAAATGGCGCTTCCGGAATTAATTTCACGGCTTCGAGCAATGAGTCGTGGATTTCTAGCGTTACTGCTGCAGGAGCAGTTGTCACGTTTACTCTGGCAGAGAACAACACCGGCTCCGCGCGTGACGGCAGCGTCATCGTGTCGTATACCGGAGCCGACGATTTGATTGTTCCCGTTCATCAGGAGTACAATGCTTCGGCGATCTATATTTCCACTACGTCATTTTCCCTTTCGGCAGATGCCGGCACCTATACCACTGGATATACCATCGATTATCCACGAGAAGGTAAATCTTTGACTTGCTCTAGCAAGCCATATTGGGTAACTTCTGTTACCTTCAACGAGACCTCCGTCATATTCACGGTCTCAGCGAATACTGGAACTGCGAAAAGAGAGGATAGTATTATTCTGTCTTACAATGATGCAAATGCAACAATAACGCTTTCCCAGACAGGAGCGGACGAACTTAATGTATCTCGTAGTACATGGCAGGCTCCGTATGATGGAGGCTCTATTTCCTTTACTGTTAAGCACAACTCCGCCTGGGATATTTCATGCAGCGAAGATTGGTTAACTGTAAGCAAGTCTAAGGTATCCGGTAACACAACTACCGTTTCAATGACGGCAGCACTCAACAACTCCGGTGCCGAGAGAACAGCAAAGTGCATCGTTACGAGTGCAAAAGAGACGAAGGAGATTACGGTTACTCAGCCAACAACTACACTTACCACCAATATGTCACATTGGGGCTCTGATTATACAGCGGATTCCCATTCTCTCTATATTTACGCTTCCGGCGACTGGGAAATCAGTTCGGATCAGCCGTGGCTCACATTCTCCCAAACAAGTGGAACGGGTGAAACAAGTATTACGATGTATAGCTCGGCCAATGATTTCAAGGGAGCTGTTCAGAGGACGGCAGTAGCAACTTTGAAGGATCTGACATATAATCTCACTTATGCTGTCAATGTCACGCAAATCGCATTCACTCCCAGTTTAAAGTTGAGTGAGGAGAATGTCAACGTGCCATATGCTGGCAAGTCGGGGTCAATCAGCATTACTTCCAATGTTTCCTGGACTGCAACCAGCTCTATGTCGTGGCTCACTATTGACCCCAAGTCTGCCACAACGAATCATTCTAATATAGAAACCTCTCTTAATTATACTGTAGATGTTAATGATGGTACCAGTACACGTACCGGAACGGTAACCATCAAGAACGAGCAGTATGATATTGAGAAGACGATCACTTTCTCTCAGGTAGCGGACGAAGCGATTAGGCTCTCTGTCCTTACCTCTGACATGTCCATCGGCCCCGATGCAGGGACCAAGAGCGTTTTCGTCGATGCCAACATTGACTGGAAGGCAAAGAGCAATGAATCCTGGCTCACTGTAGATCCGACGGCTTCAACGGGAGAAAAGGCCCTTACATTCGCTTTCGAACAGAACACAACCGGTTCAGCACGCGAAGGAACCTTTACCGTTTACAATGAGAACTATGGCATTTACCGAGACATCCACGTTCTTCAGCCAGAGTATTCATTCAACGTGTCTACTTCATCATGGTCTCTCGACCGCAATGCCTCATCCAGAGTTATTACAATAACTTCTAATTCAACTAGCAATTGGACTGTGACCAGTAGTCATTCCTGGCTAACGTCTAATATAACTAGTGGCTCCGGAAACGTCAATATTACGATTTCAGTTACCGACAATACTTCTGTGTTGTACGAAAGAACTGGAACGATAACTGTTAGAAATGCTTCTTTTGGTGTAGAAAAGACAGTAACTGTAACACAGGGCAAAACTCCTGCTTATATATCATTCAGTTCTTCTAGCTGGAATCCCGATTGCGGAAAGCAGACTTCTGCTTCAATCACAGTCACATCTAATGTAAGTTGGACTGCTAGTAGCAGCGCTTCATGGCTTACTGTCAGCAAGTCTTCAGGTGCAGCAGGAACCAATTATTTGACCTTGACGGTTACAGGGAACAATTCTACTTCTTCAAGAACAGCAACCGTCTCTTTCACTAATGCTGAAACAGCAACTACCGAAACTATCACCGTATCACAATACGGATATACACTGTGCGGAGTCTATCTTAATTATACCCCGATTGATTTGGGCATAACCATCGATAGAACGGCTACATATACATTTGTTTTGAAGGGATGGGGGGCCGGTTCTTCTTCAGTGCTATTTGGATTATCTGCTACAAGTGGATCCTACACATGGCGCTTCTATAAATCAGGTAACTACTATTATTTCAGGTGGGGATCAACTTATATCAGATACTACTATACCACATCCATAACCGGCTCGTATCGAAAGTTTGTTCTTTCCAATTACGCGATGGCCTATTATGCCAGCGAATCTACAGCATCGTACACTTGGAGCACAAGCGGGAGCACTCAATCTTCTGTACCCTCCTCAACAGAGACTCTTAAGATTGGTAATGCCAATTCGTATCTTACCTTCAAGAGTCTGAAGGTGCAGAATTCAAGTGGCACCACGACTCATAATTTCATAGGTGTTCAAACCAATGGAATAACCGGTGTGTATGATACTGTAACCGGGGTGTTTATCGTAGGAGGAACATATCAGAGTCTATAACATGAAACATATCCATAAGATGAAACACATTATAACTATACTACTCGCAACGCTGATATCCGTAGTTGCATTTTCCCAGACCAGAACGATCATGGGCATGGTTCACGACGAAGACGGTGAACCGGTTGCTGGGGTCACTATTTCTGCCGAGGGCACTCAAACCACGGCCGTAACCGGAGACAACGGACGCTTCGAGATTGCTGTTCCTTTCTCCATCAGGTATCTTAAAGCGACGTGCCAGAATTATCTGGAGACCTCTTCGGAGATTGAAGGAGGATTCATGGTTATTACCATCAAGATAGACCCGGCCGCAAGAGTTGCCATGGGAAATGTCTTGAAAAAATATGAAGGAATAGTTAAAGACGAAGAGGGCGAACCAATTGCAGGAGTGAAAGTAAGCGTTGGCGCGGTCTCTGCCATAACCGAGAGCAACGGACGTTTTTCTATTGAAGGCCCCAGCGATGCTCGCGAGATCAATGCATCCGGCAAGTTCCTGCTTCCTGCGACTGTAGCACTTGATGGATCGTCCTTCATTATTATTGTGATGTATCCGGATACCTATGCAATCCAGTATCAGGATGTCATTGAGGCCCAAAGAAAGAAGGCTGTCGAAGATAGTTTAAAAAGGGTGGAAGAGACAAAGAGACTCGAACGCCAGCGCTTTGTCGCAGACAGTCTCAAAGAGGTTCAGCTGGCTGAGGCAAGGCGTCTTAAAGAGCTTCGAGACAGCATCCGGGCCGCCCAGATTGCCGAGACCATGCGTTTGCAGGCAATAGCAGATAGCTTGCTAGCTGCGAGAAAGGATTCTCTGCATCAAGCCAGAATGAAAAAGATTGCCCGTAATGATTCCCTTTATAGGAACCACGGTGTGTTTGTTTCATTGGAAGCCGGTTACAATATGCAGCGTTCTGTTGCAGGAGAAGTTATTTACGAGAACTACGGTTACCGCTCCTATGGCGACGTCAATCCACTTGAATTCGATTTCCTTCTCGGCTACCGGTTCTGCAATGCACTGGCTCTCAGTGTGGGCAGCGGTATTCTTTACGACTGGGTGAACCTTGCCGCATATGGCGACAAGTTCTCTTCAGTTGCGTATGGCAACGTTACCAATTACAACAGCATAGACATTCCCGTGTTCCTCAATCTAAAATGGTTCATGTCGAGGTCGAAAGTACAGCCCATGCTGTCAGTGTCGGGAGGTCTTTACCTCTTCAGCCACACGACGTTGGCAAACGCTGGCTTCGGTTTGAACTTCAGGGTAAGCCACGGAAGCAACATGTATATCCTCGGAACCGCCGGGTACACTCCATGGCCATACTTCGTAGATCATTCACCACTCACCTATACAACTCCCCTGACGCTTGGCGTTAAAGCCGGTCTGGCCTTCTAATTGTTTGCGATATGAATACAGTCAAATATTGGATTCTGGCTTTGACCGTTCTTCTGCTCGCATCCTGCGTTCAGGAGGTAATGGTCAAGGAAGATGTCGCGTTACCCATTGCAGGCAAATGGGCAATGGTTGATGACGACATGCAGACAAGTGAATATATCGTCTTTGAAAAAGGAGAGTTCACGTCTTATAGGGCCAACTCTCCGAGATTCGTTCATGACGGATTCATTATGCATAGCACAAAGGCCGATTTCACTCAACGGGAAAAGGCTAGATACTCCATTGAATCCGGCAGAATAATCATCAACGACAAGTCCTATGCAATCAGCGTAAAAGACGACAACCTCGTTTTTAACGGCAATAAGTATGTCAGATTCAAAGAGATGGATCCGAATAGATACTTCTCCATAGGGATTGCATCGGACGACAAAGATATAAAGTTCGGCTATGCCAAAACCACAGACACTTTGTTGGTTGTGGTCAAAAACGAATCACCTAAATATAAGCTGTCTGCGACCACCGAAGCTTCTTGGATAAACGATATTAAGTACTCCGAAGGGAATCTTTCTTTTACTATCGATAAATCCACCGAAGACAGATCCTCGACTATTCTTCTTCAGTACTTTGACGCTGAGGATGTCATTATAAAGGTCACACAGGCTGTTGACAGGTTTATTAATCTTGACTGGAAAAATGCGAATCTCACATACAATTCTCAGGATTACGTTATCCCTTATAAGATAGATAATCCCATAGAAGACGCACTGCCATCAGTTGCCACCACAGCTGAATGGATTAAAGACATCACTGTTTCAGGCACCAATGTAAGCTTCCATGTAACTGAGAATCCCGGTTCAGCATCCAGATCTGCAACCATTTACTTCAATTATGAGGATGCCCATTCTGTCGAGTTCTCTCTGACCCAACAAGCAGCCGTAACTGATTTTACGGTTACTCAAACAGACCTCGATATTGATTACCATGGCGGACAACTGAGTTTTGGATACAACATCTCCAATCCCAGAGATGGTTTGACCCTATCGGTATTGAGCGTGAACGACTGGATTCAGGTCGTTTCAACAGACAACAATGTGGTTAAGCTCAACGTAGCTGAAAACAATTCCAGCGGAACCCGCATGGGTTACATCACGGCCTCTTACGGTTCATGGGTAAACAAAGTGAACATCACTCAATCTCATTCAGCAGTCAAGTTGGTTGTGAGCAACACCGTCGTTAATTATGCCGGAGGCGAAACTACAATCCCCGTAACCATTGATAATCCAAGGGCAGAAGGTGTGCTTACAGCCGTTTCCTCGCAAGCCTGGGTCTCTTCCATTGCCGTTTCGGATAATAACGTTTCATGCAATATCGCCGCGAACACAACCGGCGCGGACAGGGAAGCAATCATTACTATGACGTACAAGGTCGGGAATAGCGTTATGGCGACGAAAGAAATCACCGTTTCGCAGCCGGCTCCTATTATTATTGTAGATAAGGAAACGCTTAAATACGCATATACTTCTTCTTATCAGAAACTCACTATCACATCCAATTGTGAATGGAATATAACCAGTTCTGAAGACTGGTTGTTCATGTCTCAAGCTTCATCCAGTGGAAATGGATTCGTCAATATTGCAGCTTCAGCGAATACCACTGGTGCCGACAGGACCGCAACAATAACCGTAAGCAACGCAGCTTATAATATCAGCAAGACCATTGCGGTCTCGCAAGTAGCCCCTTACATCAAACTCTCCGAAAACACACTTACACCCAATTACGGAACAGAGAGCATGACTGTAATTGTCGATGCCAACGTAGGCTGGACGGCGACAGCCGACTCCTGGATTACAGTAACCCCATCAAGCGGTTCATCTTCCGGAACCATTAAGATAACCCCAACGAAAAACGAATCGACCTCACCGCGCACAGGTGTTGTTACAGTTACGGCTACAGGTTACGGCATTTCCCGCACGATTACCGTCACACAGAAAGGCTTTATCTCTTCGTTTAGCATAGATAACAGTTCTTCTTGGGACATTGACACACCACTGGCCAGCTCTAATAAAAGAGTTATTCGGTCCAACATCCCCATCACGGTTGATTGTTCAGATTCTTGGCTCACAGCAAGCCATAGCATTGTTCAGCCGGGAGAGACCGAACTCATACTGTATGCTTCAAACAACACTTCAGGTGCTAGTAGAAATGCGACCGTGACGTTGTCGAATACCACGTACAACGTGTCACAAACGATCAGCATTTCTCAGGTTGCTCTATATTTTTCCTTCTCGTTCACTTCTTGGGATATAGTAACCGCGGACCCGAGCTCAAAGACATTGACTATCGACACGAATATACCCTTCTCCGTCGTTTCTGACAGCGCTTGGCTCACCACTGATGTCACCAGTGTTCCTGTTGGCACAACAACCATTACAATCAATGCTGCAGCGAATCCGTACTCGGCTATAAGAAGCGCTATGCTGGATTTTATAAACGACGACATTGGGATTGATAGGACCATCTTAATTCAGCAAACGCACCTGTTGATTATGCCATCTATGACTTCCTGGAACATTGAATCAGCAGCAAACTCGACTACTGTTAATGTCGAATCCACCGCAAGTTGGACTGTTACCACAGATGTGTCCTGGCTCTCCATAACCAACGGTTCTGGCACTGGGGATGGGTCATTCACTATCTCTGCAACAGCTAACGAATCCGGAGAGGAATCAAGGACCGGAACGGTAACTGTTTCTAACCCACCTTCTGGAGAATCGAGAGTCATTATTGTAACTCAGGATAAAGCTCCTGCTTTTATAACTCCCAGTTCAACAAACTGGTATCCCAATTGCGGGAAGCAGACATCGTCTTTCACTATTACTTCTAATGTAGGTTGGACTGCCTATAGCAGTGATTCCTGGCTTACTGTCAGCAACACTTCCGGAACGGCCGGAACCAATACTATTACATTAACTGCTACTGGCAACAATTCAACGTCAACCAGGTCTGCTGTTGTTTATTTCACTGATACTCAGGATCTCATTACGAGGACCATCACAGTGTCGCAATACGGTTATACTCAAGGCGGTATAACACTGACTAAAACGGCTCTTGATCTTGGAATAACCATAGATAGAACTGGAACATATACCTTCGTGATGAAAGGGTGGACATCTAATGGTTCTTCGTTGTTAGGTGGCATCAATATGTCCACTGACTCTAACGACTGGAGATTCTTTAAGAGCGGTAATTATTATTACTTCGACTGGGGTTCTAGCCGAATTAGTTATTACTACTCAACATCCATTACTGGTTCGTATAGGAAATTTGTCCTGAACAACTATGGAATGAAGTACTACGCTAGCGAATCCGCCTCGTCAACGACTTGGACGAAAACAGGCTCAACTCAATCTTCAGTTCCATCAAGCACGGCAACTATCAATCTTGGCAGCACTAACGAAACCCTCACCTTCAAGAGCCTTAAGGTTCAGAACTCCAGTGGCACCACCACTCACAATTTCATTGGAGTCCAAACCAATGGTACCGTCGGTGTATTCGACACCGTGACCGGAGCACTTGTTGTGGGAGGTGCGTTCGTCAGCCTCTAGTATAACCTCTTCGAAATCAAGGCCTGGCAGTGCAAACTGCCGGGCCTTATTTTTGCGCCTGGTCTTCCACGCCAGGTACCCGCGGCATGTTCCCATCGAGCAAGGGCAGGCGGTCGGCGGCGGCGAGGAGGGTACCCCCAACAACCCACCGCAGTCGCCGCCGGGTACCGCCAGCAGGCCGGCCCGCCTTCTTGCCGGCCTGCGGTGCCTTCCCTCGCGGGGGACCTTCCATGATTTCGGCCCTTTTCGCGCTAGGTCCCCGTTTCCAGAGGGGGACCTTCCATGATTTCGGCCTTTTTCGTGCCAGGTCCCCAGTTTGCGACCTGCCACGAAAAGAAAAAATAACTGATTAAAGGAGCGCTTCCCGGATCAGGGGCAGCAGGGACAAATCTGCCGGAAGCCAGCGAACGGAAAACAGGGAATCGGGGGCATCAGCCGGAGCGACGACGGAGAGCCACCTAGCGGCCTCGTGTTCGTTCAGGTGCATCGCCTGCGAAGAAAGCGAGCACAAATAGCAGTGCATCTTCAGATGGAACTCGGGATAATCCCACTCCACGGTGGTCAGGAACCTGTCCACAACAATTTCCGCAGAAAGTTCCTCGCGGATTTCCCGGACAAGGGCGGCCTCAGGGCTCTCCCCCGGCTCAATCTTCCCGCCCGGAAATTCCCACCAGTCCTTCCAGGCGCCGTACCCCCGCTGGGTAGCGAACACGCGTCCGTCCCTGACAATAATTGCTGCAACAACTTCGACTGTTTTCATAGCTCCACCGGCACAACCGACGTACATAGTCGGCACAATCGCCGCACATCACAAAATTACTGGAAAAATCGCAGCGAAACAAGAATTCCTTATATTTGTGCATGATCACCACCGAAACCTACACCCTCGCCAATGGCATAACTATCCCCAAGCTTGGATACGGCACCTGGCTCACCCCAGACGAAGAGGCTCCAGCCGCAGTGAAAACCGCCATCGAAGCCGGCTACCGTCATATCGACACGGCCCAGGCCTACGAAAACGAGCACGGCGTAGGCGAAGGCATCCGCGAAGGCATCCGCAGCAGCAAGGTCCCCCGCGAGCAGATTTTCATCACCACCAAGGTCGCGGCTGAAATCAAGACCTACGAAGAGGCAGCCGCATCCATCGACGAATCCCTGAAAAAGCTCGACTGCGGCCCGGCCGACCTTATCATCATCCACTGCCCGCAACCTTGGGCCGAGTTCCGTGGTCCAAAGCGCTATTTCGCTGAAAACAAAGAGGTTTGGCGCGCGCTTGAAGACGCCTACATGGCCGGAAAAGCAAAAGCAATCGGAGTGTCGAACTTCCTCATCGACGACCTGCAGAACATTCTGGACGGATGCCGTATCCGCCCGATGGTGAACCAGTTCCTTCTGCATATCGGGGAGACGCCGGCCGCCCTGCTGGAATTCTGCCGGCAGCAGCAGATCGTGCCGGAGGCCTACTGCCCCATCGCCCACGGAGACGCCTTGAAAGACGAAGGCCTGGCCAGAACGGCCGCCCGTCTGGGCGTAACGGTACCGCAACTCTGCATCCGCTACACCCTCCAGCTTGGAGCCGTGTCGCTGCCCAAATCCCTGAACCCCGACCACATCCGCTCGAACGCCCGGCTGGACTTCGTCATTCCGCCGGAAGACATGGCCGCGCTGCAGGCAATCGGCAAGGACTACAGCAAGCTCTAGTCGATACTTACTATCTTATACTTCCTGCTGCCGAGGCCGATATGCTCGGCCCAGTCGATCGTGTGCGTGCCGTGCTGCTGGTCGATGCGGTCCAGTAGGTCGGTGGGATCGTTGGTGGCGGTAACCTTCTGCTGGTTGATGATATCCACACAGGCCTGGTCGAGGGCCACCGGGTCGAGCGAGGCAAGGATGCCGTAGTCTTCCAGCTTCACCGGCTCCGGATGGTCGACGCAGTCGCAGTCGATGCTCATATTGTTCATCACATTGATGTAGATGATGCCCTTCCTGGCCTGGAAGAAGTCCACCACCGCCTGGGCGGAAGCGGCCATGCTCTCGAGGAAGCCGTCCTGATCGCCCACGAACTCGTCGGTCCAGAGGAGCTCCATGTCGAGCTTCTCCATCTTGCCGGCCGAATGGATGTAGGCCTTGCCGTTCTGGCTCGCGCAGCCGATGGAAAGGTTCTTCAGAGCTCCGCCGTAACCGCCCATCGGGTGCCCTTTGAAGTGGCTCAGCGTGACCAGAAAATCGTAATTGGCCATATGGTCGCCCACGATATCGTATCTCAGATGCGAGCTGTCCTGAACCGGAATGCGCATCTCGCCTTCCTCGTCCATGATATCCACGGGGAAGCGGGGCGTAAAGCCGTGACGGGCAATCACTTTCCAATGGTTTGCCGAGGTGTTGCGGTCGTCATCCAGATCGTCAGGACCGCTGCTGTAGGCGGTGTTGCATTCCACGATGGTGCCGTTCACGCCGTCGATCAGCGCGCCGATGAGCTCCGGCTTGAGGTAGTTGGGATTGCTGCCCTCTCCGGTCGACATCTTCACCGCCACGCGGCCGGTTGCCGGCACGCCCAGCGCCTCATAGATCCGAACCAGCGATTCGGGGGATATTTCCCTGGTCAGGTAGACGGTTGCGCCGTCCTTTTTGCCGCAGCCGCTGAGAAGGGCCGCACTTGCCAATAAAGCCATAACTATCTTTTTCATCGTTGCAAGATAGCATTTTTTGAGGGAAAAGGCAAAAAACGGATATCCATTTCTGTTCGGTCTCGTCCTTTCGAAAATAATCCTTACCTTGTAACGTCAATCGTAAAACCCAAGCATATGAAGAAGCTCCTTTTCCTCGTAGCGGCGCTCGCGCTCCTTCTGGCTCTCCCGGCATTTGGCCAGGAGACGGAAACGCGCAAGGCCTTGAGGCCGGAGTTCACCGTGCGCATGAATGCCGGCATCCCGTATGGCTATGCGATTACCGGAGGCGTAAGGTTGAACGACAACCTAACGTTAGGCCTGATGGCATGGAAGGGCTACGCCCATATCGACGCTGTCCCCGCACGCATTCACAGCACCACGGCCTGCGCGTACATGCGATACTACTTCCATGGCTCTAAAGACGTCGTAGCCATCTATATCGACCTTAATGCCGGGGCTCGGTTTATCAACAAGGTCGACGGCTATTACCGCCCGGAGGACAAGCATCCGAATCCTGGAGACATCGAATTCGCCTTCTCATGGCAGCCAGGCATCCGGATTCGCTTCTATCGCAACCTCCACCTTTTCCTCGGCCCCACTATTGGCGACTCAATCGGCCTGCATCTGGGGTTGGGATTCTAAATCACTTCACCACCTTTTCCGCAAGGCGCATCGACAGTATGGCGATCGGGAAGGTGAGGATCAGGGCGACAACAAGGGCCGGAATGTTCTCGATAACCGGCTTCATGAGCTGGTCGTAGCCAGCGGGCATTTCAGCCACAGCGGCGGCAATGGATGCTTCGGTGTCAAGCCACCAATGGGCGGCATAAGCGAAGAACGAGTACGTCAGAGGCACGAAGCTCCAGCGGATTCCTTGCTGCTTGTCCTTGCAGAGCGCGCGAATCAGCTCGGCCAGAGCGGCCAGAGCCACGAAGCCGACAATGCATGCAGTGTCCGCTTCACCAGCCAGCAGGCCGACCACAAGCACGTAGCCGTTCAGCACAGCCGCAGCCCCGAATCCGGGAATAATCCTGCAAACAAATAGGTATACGAAGGCAAACAGAAGAGGAAGCAGTGCCCCCACGTAAGCATAACATGCGGGATGAATAAGACCGGTGGTGGAACCTAAAACGAAGATAACTATCCAGGCAATAGCCGCCAGAAGAACTTTAAGAACAGATTTCATTGTTACAATTGTTGATTTACACAAAAGTAACCCATCCCTCACGCCCCGTCAATCCCAATTATTAGCGATTCCGGTAGACGCCGACGGCCTACCTGCGCTAGCGCACAACAGATCTTTTACCTTCTTTTCGAACTTGTGCAATAATTGCACAGGTTCATCTACAATATGTTTAACTATTCCCGTCCTGTCTAGCACGAACTGAGTGCCCATCGGTTTGAAATGCCAAATTGGCATTTCAAACCATCGTATTCCTCACTTGTCAATTGAAACATAAAGTCGGCTGGGAAGCGTTTGATATTGCGCTTAACTTGTCGATTCATATAACCCACGTCGACCTGGTACATATCTGCGAGATTTCGATCCAGAAGTACTTGTTGGCCTCGAATAGTTATTATGCAGTTTTCAATCGTACTTTGAGATAACTGGTTGTTACTATTGCTGTTATTTTCCATTTTAATCGTGATTAGGTTATTAAACACTACGTCCAGAGACACTTGTCCCTGGACAAACTATTTGTTCTTATGATTTGTGAACGAGTCGCCCGAAATGGGCAGACCTCAGTGACTTCTGATTACAATGCCGGACACTCCGGCGAGGCCTTTACAAATATAGTAAGAATTCTCAATGAACGGAAATAGTTTCGGAAGACGCCGACGGCCTACCGGCAGATGCCGGCGTGCTGCCAGCGCGGGCGGAGACTATTTTGCCGTGAAGGTGTAAGTGATGGTACCCCGGGTTTTATCGGGAGCCTCTGGATTATAGGCAAAACCCGTTTTAAGAGCTGCCTCTTTACAGGCATCAATTATATCTTCGTCGCTGATTGTGGAACGGCTGTTGGTTGATACTGCTGTTACTGTTCCTGTTCTCGTCAAAGTTACATCTATAACAACAATTCCAGAAGGGCCGGTCGTTATCTTTGGAACATATGTCGTTCCTAACACATAGCGATTCTCAACCTTTACTTTCGCAGATACAGACACCTGCCCTTTAGAAGTCGTTGTATTAGTGGCAACAACCGGGCTCGAGGGGTTTGAACTCTGAGAAGCCGCCGTACTAGGAGTCTTCGATGAAGTGCCAGCTGTAGAATGGCTACGTGATAGACGGTCTATTGAACCTTGGAGCCCCGCCACCTTGGTTTCCAGTGAAGACACCGCCTTGGACAGTGAGGAGAATTCCTTCTTACTAATACCGGGTGCACGGCCCTTGCCGGACGGCGCTACACCATCCAAAGAATCTAACTTGGCACTAAGTTGTTCTACTGTAGTTGCCAGCTGACTCATTTCTTTTTTAGTGGTTTCCGTGCGATACACGTTAATTCCAAGAATAGCAATCAGAGTAATAGCCAACCATTTTACAATGCCATTGTTTTCCATATTACTGTCTAATTATTACCTATAGTTCCTATATGTTGAATTAAGATTCACGAACTGGGTTTCCATGTAATCGCAACCGAATTTCTCATTTGTACAAGCGTACATAGTGTACGGATTTCCATTAACGGCCACGCCCTTTTTAACTACCCGGATTCGACCGCAATGACATTTGGGGCACAAATCCGCCTCTGGAATTTCCGATGCAGCCTGCGCTTGAGGTGTCACCGTATTGACAAATTCACTTATGAATGGAGATGGGTTTCTTCTGTCATAGAGCACCCAGGTGTGTTTCTTTGCTCGGGTAACTCCCACGTAAAAGACTCGTCGTTCTTCGCTGAAAGCATACTCGTCCGGCTCACTGAGAACGTACTTCAGCACTGGGCTGTCACTGATTTGAGAGGGAAAGCCAACTGTGCCACCATTACAATTGAGCAATATGATGTAATCGCACTCCAAGCCCTTGGACTGATGGACCGTCATAAAACTCATCCTTCGATTCCCATACGACACATAGGTCCCATCTTTCCCATCATGAATCGCCAGTTCAGTATTCTTGAAGACGGCGACGTCGAAACTATATCTGCCAAGCAGCAAAATCTCCTTATCTTCAGGGATCTGGTCAGCCAGAGACTTTACCGTTTCCACTATACTATTGCGACCATCAGTTGCCACAAAGTCCAGTTTGGTTTCAGCGTCTTCTTTGAAGGGATGAACGTTTTTGACCGCCTGTTCCGGATTGGCCAGAATAAACTTTGAAGAATCTGCAATAGCAGGCTCTCCAAAGCGATAGGTCGTTTCCATCAAGCACTTCTTTGTATAGCCAAAGTACTGATCGAAGTGCTTGAAAAGAGCCATGTCACTTCCGGCAAAACGATATATGGACTGCCAGTCATCTCCCACGCAGAAAAGTTTGGTGAGCGGTTCTTTCCGCCTAAGTGCTTGCAGAAACCTGTAACGATCCAAAGAGATATCCTGAAATTCATCCACCAGGATGTAGTCATAGTCCGGACGATGCCCGCTATTACAAAGATACGTAGCACGGATAATTGCGTCCGTAAAGTCAATTTCATCAGTCTCCTCTTCCATTTTAGCATACGCTTCAATGAAAGGCACAACAATATCATTGAAGGTTATTGCGTCAGGGCTTCCTTCCGCTTGTTGCCGAATGTCCTCTATCGATACATTACGGGATTTCAGAAGGAAGTTGAATGCCGTGAGCATGTTAAGAATGTTCTCCTCCTGACGAACAAGCTCGTGAGCCACATCCTTTTGCGTCGCCTTACTGAAGACTGCCCCTAAATCCAGTAACTGCCGGGCAAGGACCAGGAACACATCTCCCCTATGGAAACCGGCACTTGAGGTTTCCAAAAGAACCGTTCCGTTTTGTTGATGAAGTTGGCGCTTCCATGCAATTCCCATATGGTAATTCATCTCATCCTCCTCTGAGAAGAAAGCAGGACAGTGTCCGTTCTCATCAACGGCAAAATGCTCCAGATAGACGCGTTTGCGCTGACCATCAGGCCCATCGATATAGATGGAAAAATCCGGGCAATACTGGCGGTGGTTGGCATCCGCTGTATCTATCTCATACTTCTCCTCATAACGGAATTTGATGCCACGAGAACCCAGAAAATCGCAAATCTTACTTTCTTCATCCGACTTGCAAAACACAGGTCGCCCATCCATATCTTTGAAGAAAGCCTGAACGCCATGCTTTTGACGGTCCATCATATAGTCCTGCATCGAGGAATACTCAAACCGATCCCGCATCGTATATCGGGAACGGAGAATGTAATCCGCAATAGCCGACTTAAAATCGGGATTCTCTTTAGACAGCTTATGATATACCTGTACTGAAAAATCCTGCGGTGTTATTGTTGGTTTTTCACCCGTCTCCTCGCCAATGATGTCGAGTGCCAGTTTATGGAAAGTCCTGCATTTCAACTTCTTTTCCCCTAGACGATCTGAAAGCGATTCAGCCGCCTTCCGGGTGAAGGTTATGAGCAATATCTTCTCCGCTGGAACGTGTTGGACATCGATGAGATATCGGACCTTGCCGACCGAGGTCATTGTTTTTCCGCTACCCGCACTACTTATCACCAGGACGTTGTCCTCAAGAGAAACGACAGCTTCCCTTTGCTGGGCATCAAGAGGATATGCTAAAACATTATCGAAATACTGACTGCAACGGGAAAGCTCATTTTTGACAAAATGCTCGTTGTTAGCTCTCTTGTGCGCAACAGTATTCGCCATTGCCGTATGAAAACGAAGGAAACAATCCTTGTCATCAGACTTATCCAACTCCTTCCAGCTAAGCATGGATTGGACTTCTTTGTCCAGGGCTTTGTGCTTCTCCAATAGCATCAGTCGTTCCGACTCCGTGATGTAATGGCCATAATTATAGTAGGAACCTATCTCGGCAAAAGCGACGTCTATATCCGGCTTGATTCTGGCAATGGTTGCCAGACGCTCCTGACGCTTTTGTGCCTTATGCTTAGATCCGAGCAGGACTATCACCCAAAGGATGATAGCCACTGCAAGTAGGATGATGAGGATATAAAGCATCAAGGAAGACTGATATTTCTATTACTTTGAATACTCCCCCTCTTTCTTGGAATAATCTCCGTCACTGCGATTTGCTCGCTGCTGATCCTCTATCTGAGACTTTGCTTCAACGACCAGCACAAGCGCGAGAAGCCCAAGGGCCAGTAAAGCACCCCCGCCAACCATGGCAAGAAGAAGCTTATCCCGATCATGATCAAACAGTAGAATCCCTCCGGCCAGTAGCAATCCAAGCACAAGAAAAACGACAACGAGCACCTTCGCACTTTTTAGTCGTTTTTCGTTACTGATATAATGATTGTAGCGCGCCATGGATTAGTTCAAAGCATTGAATTGATTCTTCTCTTAAAATACTCCCTCAGCGCCTCGTCTTCGCAGTAGACGAAACAGCCTTTCTGCCCGCGGGTGAGAAGGGTTTTGTATGTGTTGAGTATTAAACGGCGGGCTTCGTCAGCAGGAGCGGTCCGGATTCCGGAAGACTTGTCATCTCTGGAGATAGCAGCCTGATTGGTGACGACACGACCGGAGGCTGGATCGTACGCGAGGTCCTTGCCGATCAGCACTCCAACATAATCGAATTCCAGTCCCTGTGCAGTATGGATGCATCCAACCTGATCGAAGGAATTCGGGTTTATTGCCCAAATGTCGTCTCCGTAAAGGTTCCATTTCGCCTGGAAGCCACCGGGAAGTTCTATGTCCCATTCCCCTCTTCCATGTCGCACGTTCCAGTCATAGCAATAGCCTGCAACCATCCTGGCCTTGTTGCTGATCTGGTTCTTTTCGCGAAGCGCCTCGCGCATCTCCGTTGCCGAATCAAAGACTCTGAAATCATAGTTGAGTTCAGAGAGATTCACTGCAACGCTCTCTTCTGAACGCTGTAAAATGGAATCGATGAACTGGATATAAGCATCGCTTCCGTTGCAGCGGAACTGCGAAACCAACTTCATCTCCGGTGCCATTTTCATCTTGGAGCCGAGCACGTTACACCACGTAGCGATTTCAGCGATACTGCCGATATCACTAATGGTCACAGCCTGGTCCTCATCAATCATGAAGATCGAGAGCAGCGAGGCATTGATACATTCCTTTATCTGATTCTCGCCGTTCCAGTCGCGGTACATCTTTTTCACAAGCCGATGCGCCTCATCCACAATCAGGCAATCATAGCCGTTTGAGGGGACTCCGGACATTCCGAAAGGAGAGCGGAACATATGCTTGACATCGGCAAGACGATGAGCATTATTCTGCGTAAGAAGCGACAGGAACGCATTTCTGGGAGCGCTGTTTTTGGTAACATAAGCGGCATTCAGGCCTTCATTGATGAACTCCATGAGAAGGTTTACTGCCAAAACGGATTTACCTGTCCCAGGGCCTCCTTGAATTATAATGGTACGCTTCTTCCTATCCTTCTGGCACTGAAGCATTGTGCGACGGCACATGTCGAAACAAACCGCCTGCTCATCCAGAAGTTCGAATACCGGAGTGCCTTTAACCATAGTCGACAGAGCATCCTGAAGAGATTTGGTGGGACGGATCCTGCCATGGTCAATCATATAAAGCAAATCCCCGTTGACGGCCTTCTTACTCACGAACTTCTTCACGAAATCTGAGAACTCCCGTGCCTCATTACGAATGAAGAACGGAGCCGCAGTGTACCATTCCTTATAGATTTCAGACTCCAGAGCGCTCTTGTACTGCGGCATATAGTTATGCAGATACGCACATGGGACCAGATTGATGTGGTCGTCCTGCACCACCTGCGAATAGTTCGAGATAAAGCGGGAATAGGAATAAGCCTGATAGGAGGGATGGCACACCACCCGGTCGTCGTACGCAACATATGTACGCACGCTGAAATGCATTTCATCATCTACAACCTCAGCCTTGCTCCATTGCTTGAGCTCGACGATAACGATATTATCGTTCACCCCGTCCTTTGTGCCGAGAATGATGAAATCCACCCGCTTCGACGTCTGCGGGATATTGTATTCGATTGCAATCTCAACGTCATCGTCTATCTCCGGATCATCCACGATATTGCGCATGAACATCATGGAGTTATGCCAGGACTCGAATTCCCTCTCCTGCCCGGCATTCAGTCCCTTCGACCTGATGAGCGACAATATCTTATCCGCGATATTGCCATACTTCACATCATCGACGAACTGACGTTTGCTACCGTTATAGACTATCATTTCAAATGCGTTTGTTTGCTCAAATATAGTGAGTTTTAGCGAGATGGCTCACTAATCCGAACTAATTGCTATCAGCAGAAGAGCCAGGGCGATGCCGGCCAACACCAGCAGCACCTGCAGCCATGACTTGCGGGCCTCCTTCCGGCGCTCGGCCTTTCTGGCGGCCATGCGGGCGGCAGCCTTCGGCGTCGAGACGACGGATACGGACCCTGCCGGCGGCGCCGGTTCAGCTGCAGCCCGTCCGGGAGACGGCTCCGACTGTGCGGGCGCTGGCGCCTCCTCCGGCGGGAAATACATCGCCTCAACCTCCGCAAGCAATTCCAGGGCACGGTCGACCAGGGCATCACACTCCACCACCTCGTCCTCCAGCTCCTCGCTGTCGTCGAACATATCGGGATGCTGATACTCCCGCTCGGCATCATCGTCGATGGCCTCGTACGGCAAGTTTGCCACCAGTTCCCGAACATCCGCCTCAATCTCCTCAAGCCTCTCTCTCAGGCCCTCCGGATCGAACGACGCATCCTCCCGACAATCATTTTCGAGAAACTGCTCCAGGAACTCAATTCCTGCGCGGACGGCAGAGGATTCGTGGTCGAACATGGCGATTTAAAGATTTGGGACAATACCCCTCATAATATAGCGTTTTTCTTAGTATCTTAGCACCGAACAACCCACTGACCATGGCAAAAATTTACGTCGCATCCAGCTGGAGAAATGTGTACTACCCTAAAGTGGTCAAGCGCCTTCGGGAAGCAGGTCACGAAGTGTACGACTTCCGCAACCCGCCCCATGGCGGCAATGGTTTCCGCTGGACAGACATAGACGAAAACGCTCCGAATTGGACATTTAAGGAGTACGAGGATGGATTGCACCATCCGAAGGCTGAAAGGCAGTTTGCGGCTGATTTGGAGGCCTTGGATTGGGCGGATACTTGTATTCTCGTTCTTCCCTGCGGTAGAAGTGCACACACCGAGGCAGGATGGATGGCAGGTGCTGGAAAGCGCGTTATTGTCTACATTCCAGAGATGGTCGAGCCTGAACTCATGTACAAATTGTTTGACTTAGTTGTGGGATCTATTGATAATTTGATAGAAAGTCTTCGATAAGGCTGGGATCTAATAGATAAACGGGTTGGCTTTGCTAATTTAGGAGCAAGTCCATTTTTATGTATTCCGGCCTCAAGTTGTGCGATTGTCTCTTGGAACATTGCCATTAATCTCTTATTAACCCAGTTTGAAGCATAAAATGTTTGGATACTGGCTAATTCTTGCTAGAGAAATCTATAACAATTCGGCGGAAGATGTTGTATATCTTGTCGGCGGAGGTACGCATAAACTCGAAGACTTCTGTCTTGTCGTCCATTTCGAAAGTGTGACAACTGATTTCGTCCTTTATTCGGCAGGCCCTCTTATCGGACATTCTCTCCCAGATTAGGGCATCACCATATTCAGCTTCAATGGCATCCTTCTGTGCGTAGATAAAGTCGAACAGTTTCTTATTGAAGTCCTTGTCCTTGGTGTCGATATAGATTTCCACCCTGTCGTAGTTGAAGCCAACGACTGCGTTCACGTTTATGGCATAGGGCGTTTTCAGGCTCTTGCTTATCCAGTTGGCTGTTACCGGCGAAATCTTCACGAAAAGTCCGTTGTTTTCCTCGCAATACTGGATGAAATCGGCCCAGAACTGCCTCCTTATCTCATAGCGGGCAGGAGTACCGGATTCAAGTCTCGTCTTCTTTAATATCCCGAGTTTCTTCCAATTTGTCCTTTTGAACAAGCCAATCCAGTCGGAGTAAGCCATGTTCTCATCCACTTCAACAGGATAATGTTTCACGGTGATAGATATCATCCCATCGTAATCAGGATACTCTTCACCAATGACGTAGGGTGCCAGTTCTCTAATAAGGTCGGTGTCAAGTTCGATGAGTTTACCGTATTGATCCAGATCGTAGGACTGCTCGGGCTCTATTATCGGCTGATCATAAAGGGATGGTTCATCATCAGAGAAGGAGAGGAGAACCTTCATGAAGCGTACGTAATGACGTAATGCTGCACGCAGATAACCGTGATGCTTCGTGTCGAGTTCCAGAATATCCTGCTGATTCCGGAAATCCTTTATTGCCAGGTCATAATCAGCAATTGAAGAACACTGCAAGAAGATATCTTTATACTTATCGAAATAGCCGTCAACCTGATATGTTCGTAACGTTCTCACATAATCCTTTATTGCACGTTCGGACACATCTACGCTTCGCAGATATGCCTCAAACTTTGAACAATCATCGAAACTGACGAACAGGTCGTAAAGAGCCTGAGGATCAGTAATGACTCGTTTGTTTATCCGGGACCCTTTAGCAATGTATAGAGATTCTTCAGGGAAGTAATCCTTGATGGTTTTAATATACTGATAGAGGAGTTTAGCCGGAAAGCAAACTACATCGCTGCCGTTATTTAACGACATCTTTTCGATCTCGCCCGATTCGTGAATGCGCTGCTGCAGTGAGTAACGAGAATAGAGAGATACACTTTTCCCGTAATTTAGCCGCTGTTTACACCAGTATGGATTCCAAGATGTATAGACTTCATTCTCGGCATCATAGCCCAGTAGAATGAAGAGAGAATCTGAGTTCTTTATCTGCTCAAAGTCGTCTTTAACTGGCAACTGAATGCGCCAGATGTCAGGGTTCTTGTTTGACAACTGTGCCGGCGAGAGATTCTTGATATATACAAAAACATCATCCCCATCTACGCGAATCGTGTATGGATTCTCACCGTTAATGAACTTTACGTCATAATCTGACATGTTGGCCATCAAAACCAACATTAAAGACTCAGTCGATAAGTACCTACTGCTATCTTTCATGGCATGGATGGATTAATAGAGCGCGTTATAAAGAATACTGTCGCCCCGATCATAACCCTTCGTTCGAATATCGGACAAATGGCTCAGGTTTGAACTGAACTTAACCTCAGTCACCAACTCCGGAATCGCCACCAAGGGGATCTTGGGCACATCTGCGTGTTCGAAAAACGCCAAACCGTCACAAGCTTCTGAATAGTCGAAATACTTTTTGCGGCCATTGTTATACTCGTTGCCAAGTGTGTCTGCTATAACCTCATAGACGTGCATACGAACGCTGTCAGAGTTGATTTTCAACGCAATGTTGTCGTACAGATCGAAGACTGACAATCCATTCTGATCCTTGGCTGACTCCCGTACTATAACGGAAGCAACCAGCAGGCGGGAATCGCCGAGCGGGTTCAACTGCGCATTTGAGAACCGATGAATTCGCTGCTCGTTCATTGTGCTCTTGACCTCAATCTTGTCCCGGCCCATAGTGAAGTCATACTTGGACTCGGGTAGAGAATGCCATGCACGAGCTGTGGTGGTTGGATCTTTGCTTTGCTCAATAACAAGGAGTTCAGCCCAGAGTCCCTGTAGTTTGTGAATCGGCTTCTTCCTCAGTTTGGCGAAGATGGAGAGTAGGTTTTCAATCTTAGAAGCAATCAGAGGATTTGACGGCTTTGGAGGGAGGGAACGTAGCATCATCAGGAAAACATCCAAGAACATCTTTTGGAGCGTTTCTTCTGGAGATTGCAGGGTGATAATCGTGTAGCGGAGATTATCAACTACCTGGTTGCCTTCAATGATGTTACAAGGCATATCATACTCCACGGTCAGCATCTCGGCGTTGAGATTATGCATCATCGCGGAATGGTCACTTGTCTCTACGAAGAACTTGGGATAGCCCTCTTCTGAACAACTGAGTTTATGAAACATGTCAGGGAGAGAGACGACCCTGTAACGATTATCTGAACTGGGCTCCAGATTGTTCTGTATTTGCCTGAATAATTCTGCTGCTAACATATCCGGTTACTAATCTGTTATGCTATACTTCTGTGCTACGCTGGTATCGTAAACGGCCTGCAAACTATCTGGGAAGTGTATTGCGAGGGCATAAGTCTCACTGAACGGAGCATCCGCCACAGATAGCCCGGTAAGAGCAATGTGATGGAGTTGGACGGTGATGTAATCTGGATCATACAGGTTATTATCACCGCAGTAATCATCTGGATCCCCCGGGGTACGACCCTGCGATAACTGAACTGTCCAGGTTCCATCCTTAGAATCGTATTTGGAACGCTCACGTACTTGATTCTGGCTCATGAAGATTACCTTGATGGTAAGAGGATTCACAGAGTCGAGATAACGCAGATACCTCAGCGTCATAGATTTCACCATCGTGTCTTCAAAATTGCCGGCGGTAAAGTCTGTGAGGAGAGGAATGAAATCCTTTAGTTCCAGTGAAACCATTGAATGCTTCTTTTTTGTCTCCCCGGTGGCATACTTCGCAGAGGAATAAGCCTGTAATTGAAAATCAGTGGCTTTGGAGATGTGGTGAGCAACGAAGGTGTCGCCGACTATCTTGTTTTCTGAGAGCATCTTCACACCGCTGAAATGATCATAACGAGTCCATTCAACGAGTTTAGATTTAACCATCTGTTTGGGGAGCACATTCATACGAGTGGGTCGCAAACGGGGCGTCATCATAACGCAGTGTTCATATTCCTTAAGTGTAGAGCACTCTTTCAATTTTGCCCGTAACTCTTCTTCGTGACGAACATAGTCCTTGTAATCTTTGATAGACCTGTCGGGCAAATAAACACGGCAGGACTCGATATAGTCCATCTTGTACCCGAAGAAACGGCACCGCTGCTCGATAGTGTCTGCATTTGCTACGGAGGTTGTATAACGAGGCATGTACGTGGTTGCAAGATTCTTGACCGTAAAGCCTCGGTTAAGCATCTGTGCTCCAATCAAGATATTCATCTTGTGGGCCTCCCACTTGATATTGTTGGAGTCATCGTCGCTTTCACCTGTAATACGATAGATGCGGCAGTTATTGACTACGTCCGGAATCTTATTCGCTATCTCCTCAAATAAGGGGCAAGTGCCTGGAGCATAGAACTGGGTAGCCTTGTCGTACAACTTCCGAAAACGGTTCATTAAGATGACACGGTTCTCATGGAATTCGGGCTTGTCAAAGGCTTCACTCCATTGGCTGATTTCCTTTCTTACCCAGCTTTCAAACACCTTATTACCCTCAATGATGTCTGTGGGATGAATCATCATAGAGAGTTGTTTGATGCCGGGGCGTTTGAACCATTTAATAACAAGGACCACAGCCCACACGTGCATCATAAGCGCCTCCCGTAGGGACTGAGGCATCGAACTGAGCGCCTTTTTCTTCTTGTGGTAGACTTCCTCTTCAGGAATCGTTACGACCAGATTGCCATTATAAAGCGAGCCATCTGGCATCATTCCGAAGAACCGTTTTCCGCCGACGTAATCCTCACCAGGCTCCAATACTGTATGACTCTTGGGCGAGAGAATGTCAGCAGTGGTAATCAGAAGATTTGCCTGTGGTGTGGCGGTATACTGAATGTATGAATTACCCGGAAGTTGGGCCCTTAAACGCAAGATGGCAGCGTATGTGGCAGATTGTTTATCCAGTTCCTCTTGGTTGGTTTTCTTGCTGTTTTTTAGGCCGAATCCATTAAGGGATGCCTGGTCAGCTTCGTCATCAATTATAAGAACCGTCTCATTACCAAGCGTGTTCTTTACCGTTTGGCGCGAAAAAATGGAGGTGACGTTATCAATGTACTTCCTGTGTTTCAGAATGGGAATGATCACCAGAGGCTTGTCAGAAAGACGTAACCCTTGGACAATCTCATCAAAATCTGATTCTGCAGGATTTGTATAAAAAACGAAATTGTCGACAGAACCGTCAAAATCCAGATCGTCCTGTAAACGTTCAGCGGTTTGGTCTTTTAGGATTGTCGTTATACCGGTAAGGACAATTGCTACACGATAATGGTTATCACGAGCCATTGCAAGGACACCGGTAAATGACATTGTCTTGCCGCTCTGCACATAACCAACTACGAGATGAGTAGTCTCTTGGTTTGTCGATGCATCGTGGGGATTACAATGATTCAGGATATCAATTGTGGAACTCCGAAGATTCGATGCGCCATTATCTGACAGACCACGTTTTTGAGGCGTGGCCTTTTTGGACTGGAGATAGTCTTCGAAGCAAGAGCCGCATTTTACATGCTGAAGTTCCCGCGCTTTCTTTTTGTTTTCCTGAATCTCAATCTCTGTCATTCGTCTGAAACTGATTGATTGTTAATGATGTCATTGAACTCGTTCATCATATCTGTGACCGAGCCACGTTCATCGTTAACCGTCTTATACTTGGCAATGGAGAGGGCTTTGATAAGTTGCAGCGTAGTCTTATCGGGCTTTCCGAATGCTGTGAAGAAGGGATGCTCCAGATTAACCTTGCAGGCAATAACCTGATTGCCTATCTGGGCATAGTCGTTCCAGAACAATTCGTTACTCTCGGCACCAGGTACAACCTCAATTGTATATTCAACACCATCAAAGGCAAACTTGCTCTTTGCTAGAATCTCTGGAGAGGAGGATAGCCGAGGCGATTCCGAAGATACGGTTGCTGATCCGGTATGGGTTGGAGTAGGAGTCGAGGGATTCAGCATAGAGGTTGTTGTCAGCGAAGTGGACGTTGTTGAAGATGTCTGAGAAGAAGATGTCTGAGAATCTGACGAAGTAAGAGAGGACCCCTTCTTCTTGCGTGTTTTATGCTTAGCCGCCTGTGTCAACATGTTTACGCCACCAAGTTTTAGTTTGCCGGCAGCACTTGCGCAAAGCGATTCCAAAAGTTCCTGGTTATTTACCTGATTCTTTCCAAAAGATACTTTGAAGCCCGTTAGGTCCAATTCGCCATACACACGGCGGTACTTCGCCGAACCGATTTGCCCGATGAAATCCTTGCCAACGGTTCTGTCTTCGGGGTCAAAGCCCATAACAACGCGATGATTCCTCAAAAAAACGACGCCTCGTTTCTCATCAGACATATCTTTGAGAAGCGCGATAAAGCCACTTATCTTATGGCCTTTTTTATCATCAACCTCGACAAACTTCTTCCACTCTATTTCAGCACCATCCGGATCAATATAAGGGGCCGCTTTCAAGGTATCATAGTCTTTGAATATTAGCAAATCACCATCGAAATATAATTGCAGTTCGCCGCGGCGAAGATAGTACCGGTAGATGCTGGCAATACTCTTGATAAGTTTTTCTTTGTTACTCTGGAGTATAGCATTCTCGGGCCATAAATTGGTGAGAAATATCGTGGTCCCATGTATCTTGGAATCATCTATTGTCTCAATAGATTCCAATTCTTCAATGTTTTCGTCGCTAATCTTGGTGATATCAACATCCACGACACGGCTGACATTGTCGGTGATAGATTTAGTCTCCACGTGCCAATTATTGCCGAACCAGGCAGATGCGGCTTTCATACCTATACCGAACTCATTCATGCCTTCCCTGAAGGAGTCTTTATCTGCCAGATTAAACGCGACGGCAAAGCGCTCACCAGTCATACCGGCGGCGTTATCTGCAATCGTAATCTTCGACGCCTTAACAAGATTGTCTTCGGGATCAAGTGCCCATTCAAAGCCAATATCGATCCGCAGAACAAAATTGGGGTCTGAATTCAGCAATTGAGATTTGTTACTCTCAAAGGACTGAATGGAATTATCAATGAACTCGCCAAAGACCTGGGCGGCCTTATATGGGTAATTCTTGTACGTCAGGTATACTCCCTGTGTTGCCTTAAAGCTAATCTTTGCCATAACAGTAACGGTGGATTAGTGAACGTGCTATCATTTCAACCACCTGGGTATTAACCGCATTCCCAAGGGCTTCATATATTCTTGTCGGCGCTAAGCCGTTAAAATCCAAGACTTCCATTCCCTGCAACATGGCGGCTTCGCGAGGTGAAAGGTAGCGGCCATACTGAACATCCTTCCGAGTCAGACCAAATTCCGCAAGTTCTTCCTTAGTGTAAGCCTTCACTTTACTTTTAGGGAGTTTAACCCATGGAATGATGGGTATTTGTGTGCCCACGAGATTAAGAGCGGGAGAATATGTGGGCAACTTTACGCGGATGCCGGAAGCGCGGAATTGAACAATCTTTGTGAAGATCTTTCCGTCATCGTCTCCGCCACAGTTCCATTCCAATTTCTGGTGGCTGTTGTCCCAGTCCGCAATAATCCTACGCCAACCTTTAAGCCATTTTTCATTCTGCTCATAGAAGGTACGATTCTGCTCGATATACCGAATCTTCCAATCCGGAAACACTTTGTCTGTTGCAGTTTGTGCGTAGATAGGCAGTTGAGCAAGGCAATCTGCTTTGGATGGGCCATTAATAATCCAACCCAATTTTCCTTTCTTGCCCCACAGGTCTTTGCGCTGCTGGAATGCCGGAGCCAAATCTTTATAGAAATATGTGGCGCCAAATTCCATAGCCCAGATCGGGAATGTGGGTATATGCAGGTTGTGCTTGAGGACTAGATCTATAAACTTTTGCCAAACCTTAAGTTGATAATGCGTCTTGAGCGAAAGTGGCTGGATGTTCTCATCTGTTTCATCAATGATAGAGTTGATATCACAAACGGGAGTCCCATCAGAGACAGGAAACTCGAACGGGGACATCCAGTTATCTTCAATAATGTCTTTTCGAACTCCTACGATGTAAATCCTTTTGCGATGCTGAGGGTAACCATACTCGTGTGGAGAAATAATATCATCATAGACCTCATAACCAAGGTTATCCAGCCGATTCTTGATTGTATTCCACGTATTACCATCATCATGACCTCGTAAGTTTGCAACATTTTCCAGCAATAAGAAAGACGGCTTATTGTCTTCCTTAAGGCGGATGATTTCGCAAATGTAATTGAACATATTTCCGCGACCTTTTTCGTCGAGGAATCCCTGACGGTATCCTGCTTGGCTAAAAGGCTGGCAGGGGAAGCCTGCACAAAGAATATCATGCTGAGGGATAGATGCAAGATCTACTTTGGTAATATCGCCCTTAATTATTGGCGTTTTAGGGAAGTTCTTCTTGTAAAGCGCCTGCAGATCTGTGCGAAGTTCGCTGGCAAACACGCATTTACACCCCAGTCTTTCCAGAGCGATATGAAAACCTCCGAGCCCGGCGAATAAATCAATAAATTTTAATTGTCTCTTTCTTCCCATACGATCTCTTTACATTGCCGGAGTAGGATCAATCACCCATCCGCACCTAACGGCACGAAAGGATGCAGTTCCTCCATATGGAAGACAAAATGATGGGTTAGACACCAGTGCAATCAATGCTACTCTTCTTGTGCTTGCTTTGAAATACAAATATAAAAAAAGTATGTAATTATTGCATACTATCTCCTTCTACCCACAACTATCGAAGGATCTCTCAATTCTGCTTCATCCTCATCATCCCCTCGCAGCCTTCCAGAATATCCTGGAAGGCTTCTTCGAAGTCGCCCGTGTACCAGGGATCGGCAACGTCGCGGCCGGTGCCGGTGTAGGCCATCAGAAATTGCTTTTCGCGGGTAAATAACGTATATTTGTAACAATTCTCAGGTTTTCCGTCCTCGATCAAACGGAGCATGTTTAACCCTTTAAGGATTACTATGCTCTATGCCTGGGAATCAATTACTTCTGCGACCTGAACAGCCGCTTTACCTTCAGAAACTCTCTTCTCAGCCCATAATTCCGGGCAAAGAAATCGAGCGCATCCTTATTTGAAAGCCTAAAGCATGTCAATGAAGACGGGGTGGAATACTGGTCTGCAAGAGAGCTCTATCCGCACCTTGGATACACACAGTGGAGAAGATTCGAAGATGCTATTGAAAGAGCCAAAGAATCTTGTAAATCGGCCTCCCAGCGCGTTGAGGAACATTTTGCCGGCGCCGGCAAAATCATTCCCGATGCCTGAAGAACTACCTCCAGCAGAGGATATCAAGTAATTGGCACTACCCCATCCTCATCATCCCCTCGCAGCCTTCCAGAATATCCTGGAAGGCTTCTTCGAAATCGCCCGTGTACCAGGGGTCGGCGACGTCGCGGCCGGTGCCGGTGTAGGCCATCAGAAGATGGATCTTGCCGTCGGGGTCGTCCGGAATGATGCGGCGGAGCAGGCGCAGATTGGAGGAATCCATGCACACGATGCGATCGAAGCGGGAATAGTCGGCCCTTGTGATCTGCCTGGCGCGCTTGCCCGGATCGAACGGGACGCCGTGCTGGGAGAGGCAGCGCCTGGCGGGCGGATAGATGGGATTGCCGATTTCTTCCGCCGACACGGCCGCGGACTCGATGTAATAGCGGTCTTCCATGCCGCGGGCACGCACCAGGGCCTTGAGGATGAACTCGGCCATAGGGCTCCTGCAAATGTTTCCGTGACAGACAAACAGTATACGCATGCGATTCATAACCACGGGCAAAGATACTGAAAAAACAAAAAAAGAGGGTGACTAAAAAGTCAATTTGACTTGAGGTCATCCTCTTTTATTATGTAATAGTCCGGAAGGGAGTCCAGCCACTGGCGGAACTCCGTTCGCTGCGCTCACTCCGGCCCCTCCCACAA
>Ga0247611_10000362_pt1 | contig 93771 bp, 90 predicted proteins | sample 177DNAGHGhighgp2_FD_192422 | JGI IMG/M metagenome (GOLD analysis project Ga0247611, IMG submission 192422) | Sheep rumen microbial communities from Palmerston North, Manawatu-Wanganui, New Zealand - 1770 DNA GHGhigh gp2 | ecosystem: Host-associated > Mammals > Digestive system > Stomach > Rumen...
TGCAGGCTTGTGGGACACCTACAATATGGCAACCGGTATCTTGGGTGACGTGCTGTCGTACTTGCGTCTCTATGCCTTGGGTATGGCAGGTGCGATGTTAGGAGCCGCCTTCAATGAATTAGGTATGACCGTGTTAGGTGAGAACCCGAACGTAGGAACGGCTATTGGTTTTGCGCTGATTGTCGCTTTCGGACACGTGCTGAACTTGTTGATGGCATGCCTTGGCGCATTCGTTCACCCGCTGCGTCTGACCTTCGTGGAGTACTTCAAAAATGTAGGCTATGAAGGTTCTGGAAAGAAATACAATCCTTTTAAAAAATAATTAATCACAAATAAATTTTTATCACTATGTTAGTAGAAACAATGTTAGGTTACCTCGGTCTGGGCTTGTTGCTTGGTCTTGCAGGTGTAGGCTCGGCCTACGGAACCACTATCGCTGCCAATTCGGCAGAAGGTGCACTCAAAAAGAACAAAGAGAAATCGAGCCAGTACATGATTTTGGCTTCTATGCCTGCTACGCAGGGTCTTTACGGCTTCGTAGCTTTCTTCATGCTGCGCGGCAAACTGATTGCTGAGACAGGCGAGGGAGGTCTGTTGCTGTTCGGTCTTGGCGTAGGTGCTGGTTTGGTATTCCTTCTCTCCGCTATCCGTCAGGGCATGGTTTGCGCCAACGGTATTGCAAACATCGGTGCTGGTCACGATGTATTGTCCAACACCATGATCTATGCTGCTCTTCCTGAGTTCTACGCAATCTTGGCGTTGATCGGATCGTTGATGCTGTAATATGGCAAAAGCATTTGTCTTCCCGGGGCAGGGTAGTCAGTTCCCGGGTATGTGCAAAGATCTCTATGATGCCCACAAAGAAGCTCGAGAGATGTTCCGGCAGGCAGATAGCCTGCTGGGCTTCTCTTTGAGTAGTGTCATGTTTGAAGGCACGGCAGAGGACCTCAAGCAAACCAAAGTGACGCAACCGGCAGTTTTCCTGCACTCGGTAGTAGCCCAGCGTCTTTTGACCATCGAGAAACCCGACATGGTCGCCGGTCATAGCCTAGGTGAGTTCAGCGCACTCGTAGCATGTGGCGCTTTGCGGTTTGAGGACGCCTTATTATTAGTGTCTGCGCGTGCGCAAGCGATGCAGGCTGCCTGCGAGGCCAACCCCGGCACGATGGCTGCCGTCCTCGGCTTACCCGATGAGAAAGTAGTCGAAATCTGTGAAAACGTAAGTAACGGAAAATACGAAAACTACGTAAACAACAAAAACTACGCCACCGTAGTGGCAGCTAATTTCAACTGCCCGGGACAGATTGTAATCTCTGGAGAAATTGAAGCTGTGGACGCTGCTTGCGTGGCACTCAAAGAAGCAGGCGCACGTCGTGCGTTACGGCTGCCGGTTGGTGGTGCTTTCCACTCGCCGTTGATGGCTCCTGCTGCCGAAGATTTGAAGGCAGCGATCCTGAAGACCGAGTTCAACAAACCTTTCTGTCCGATCTATCAGAACGTGACTGCAAAACCTTCCATAGAACCCGAGATCATCCGCGAAAATCTTCTTGCGCAACTCACAAGCCCTGTTCGCTGGACCCAATCCGTCCAAAACATGATTGCCGATAGCGCTACCGAGTTCTATGAGTTCGGTCCCGGCGATGTGCTGAAAGGACTTATTCGCAAGATCAATCCCGACGTGCAAGTAGGATAAAAAATGAGAGTTCGTTTTCTCATCATATTCGGATTATTGGCATGTACCCACATACATGCCAATATTCTTCCTGACATCAGTTGGGAAGATGCCAAACAGGTGCAACACGATTCTACGGTCAATCAGATTTGGTTGACGGCTGACAGACCTGGAGCCGGAACCGGTACAGAAGTGTTGCCGTGCGAAGTGATGATGTGGGAGACGGGTTTTGAAGTGCAGCATGCTTTGCATACCCACACGCTGACCTTGCCTACCACCTTGTTTCGCTTTGGTCTGCCCGGGCCCGCAGAGTTACGCCTCGAATATACGGGTTCGATGGACGTATTCGACAAGCAACCCTTAAAACCCAACTATGATCCTTCGCCCTTGACCGTAGGAACGAAGATTAATATCTTCGAGAATCACGGTCATAACAACAACTTACGCTGGGTACCTCGTACCTCAGTTTTGCTCAATCTCAATCTGCCGACGACGCCATCTATGGCCAAAGAGATGCCGATTGGCGGAACGGTGGACCTTTTGTTTGAAAACGAATTAACAGATTGGCTTTCTTTGGGTTACGATATAGGTGCAAGATGGGAAGAATGGGCTCCTGCTCCGGATATTTTTGCTGCTTTGGGCTTTAATATCGAATTAGCCAACAAAGTTGGTATGTATGTCGAGGCGTTCGGTACGTTTGATCCCGATGCCGTGCATGAAGATTCCGGCAAGACCTATACCCACAGCGATGTGAATTTCAATTTCGGCTTCACTTATGCTGTTCATCCGCGCGTACAATTGGATATCTACGCCGGATTTAATTGCTATAACTCCGATCCGCAACTCTCCAAACCGCAGAACAAATCGTTTGTGGGCTTTGGTGTCGCGTGGATGATCTGGCACTCCAAAAAACATTTTTTAATCTTTTAAATCAGTAAGATGGATATTTCAGGCTATTTGGTAAAAGATTATGAGTAAACTGATTGATATAACAGACTCGGAGCAAGCGGAGTTGGCGCTTGAGTTTGCGGAATCCATTCATGCCGGTTTTCCTTCGCCTGCAGCCGACCACGCGGGGGAACGTATCAACCTTGCACGCGAGATGACGCCTCATCCGGAAACGACTTTCTACGCTCATGTAGAAGGCGATTCGATGCGCGATGCAGGTATCCTCGATGGGGATATCGTCGTCGTGGATCGCAGTCTGGAACCCAAGAATGGTGATTTTATCGTCGCATATATCGATGGCGAATATACGCTCAAGGAGTTCAAGATGGATGAAGACAAACAATGTGCCTGGTTGATTCCGCATAATGCTGAATTTCAGCCAATTCGGGTTACCTCGGAAAGCAATTTTCAAGTATGGGGCGTTGTGACTTATGCCGTTCATCGTGTGCGTTGAACCCATATGTATCAATTTCATTTTCAACTTTCAACTTTCATTTTAAGAAGTGTTCGCCTTAGCCGATTGCAATAATTTCTTCGTTTCGTGCGAACGCGTTTTCCGTCCGGATTTGGAAGGAAAACCGGTTGTCGTGCTTTCGGGAAACGACGGTTGTGTGGTCTCCCGGTCCAACGAAGCCAAAGCACTCGGCATTAAGATGGGCGTACCGCTCTATCAGATCAAGAGCCTTGTCGATAAAGAAGGAGTGGTGTGTTTTTCTTCGAATTTTTCCTTGTATGGTGACCTATCCGACCGCGTCATGTCTATCATTCGTAGGCACACTTCGCGTTTTGAACAATATTCCATCGATGAGTGTTTCTTCAATATCGATCATATACCGGCTGACCAACAAAAAGCGTACTGTGAGCAATTGGTTAAAGAGATCCGGCGTGGAGTAGGGATTCCTGTTTCTATCGGCATCGCCTCGTCCAAGACGCTTGCCAAAGTGGCATCCAAATACGCCAAGAAATACCCGGGATATCATGGCGTGTGTGAGATTCGCACGGAAGAACAACGGGTCAAGGCGCTCTCGACCTTTGAGATCGGAGATGTATGGGGAATTGGCAGACGTGCCAAAGCCAAACTCCTAAACTCCGGTATCGTCACGGCTCTTGATTATGCAGAGAAATCAGCTGCATTTGCGCAAAACATGTTGCATAAACCGGGACTGTTAACTTGGCAGGAATTACGAGGACAAGATGTGATTGATATTACGGAATTGCCTATGAAGCAGTCGATTACCACTTCTCGTACGTTTGCCAATGCGATCACAGACCAAACGCTTTTGGAAGAACAAATCGCCAATTTCTGTGCGCATTGTGCGCGGCAACTACGCGTCCAGAAATCCGTGGCGCAGCAATTATATGTCTATGCCCATACCTCGGCGTTCCGTACGGATATTGAGCAACATTATTTATCCGAACTCGTCACATTACCGGTTGCCACGTCGAATTCCCAAGAACTGATCTCATATGCTTTAGCGGCTTTCCGTCGAGCCTATCGACCGGGGACACTTTACAAGAAGGCTGGGGTGGTGTTACTAAAGATCATTCCGGAAACGGCGGTTGTTCCCGATCTGTTTGATCCTAAGGACCGAGCCAAAGACAACCGTCTGCAGCGTGTACTCGATCATATCGATGACCGGCATGGCAAACGTGCCATCATCCTAGGTTCACAAATCACATCGCAACAAACGGTTTATAAAACAGACCACAAATCGCCGCTTTATACCACCGACCTGCGCGATATCATCACACTTAAAGCCACTTGAACCATTTGTGGCACGGTATTTGTAAATGAAAAGATATGAAGCGTTTTAATTTATTCATAGTAGCATTGCTTGCAGCGGTATCGATGTCCGCGCAGTATGTGGTGAACGATAAGTATGACCTGTGGTTCGAGGATTCCGGTTACGAAGTAACGACTCGCAAATCGGTGGCGTGTACGGATAATTATCAGGACCTCTGGAATGGTTGTTACGTCAAGACTTCCGGAAACAGGGTGTATATTTACCGCAATAATAGTTCCATCCTTTACGGCGACGAGATTAACCTGCTGTACAATGGGTACTACCGTGTCAGACGTGGAAACACCTGGTATGTTGCAGATGAAGACGGAGATCTGGTAAGCGGTATCTATGGCAAAGAAATCTATTATTTCCCGTTTGGCTATGTGACGCTGCAACGCAGTTCCGGGTATTGGGATATCTATCATTGTTCCGGTTACAAAGTGGACTGTTATTCCCAAGAATGTCCTTATATGTTCCGCAACGGCTATTTCCTGATCAAACAAGGGACATACTGGTATGCGGTAGATAGCGACGGAGATAAGATCAGTGGCGTTTATGGAGACAATGTAACGCTTCTCAACGACGGTCGATGGAAATGTGTTCGTGGGTCGTATGTAACCTATATTGATTAACCATTAAAATTTTTAAAGGTATGAAAAAGATTGTAATTCTGGCGATTAGTGCCATCTTTGTGGCTAACATCAGCGCACAAGAAATGAAGAAGGAGTGTTGCAAAGGTAAGGAACTGAGCAAAGAGGAGCGGGTAGAACTCGACATCAAACGTTTTACGAATGAGTTAATGCTCAGCGACCAGCAGGCAGAGAAGTTCGCCGTTACCTATCGGGAGTACGCAGCGAAATTAGATGAACTGTTTGAGGCCAATAAACCTGCTAAGTTCGAACCGGGTCAGGTACTGACCGACGCAGAGTTGGACAAACTGGCCAAGCAGCGTTTTGAAGGATTTAAGAAACTGGCAGACCTGCAAGCTAAGTTCTACGATAAGTTCCGCAAGGATCTGAGTGCTCGTCAGGTAGAGAAGGTTCTGCGTTTTGAAGAACCCTTCGGTCCCAAACCTTGTTGCGGTAAGCACGAAGGCAAGTTTGAAGGAAAACCTGAAGGTCCCAAGTTCGACGGCAAGCAATGTGACAAGAAGCACGGTCATCAGTTTCCCAAAGGTCCAAAACCCGCACCTCAAGACTAAGTAACCTATCAAAAATCAAAAGAAATCTGCATCAAAAGTGCAGATTTTTTTGTGTATATCAGAAAAAATTTGTATCTTTGCACGCAGAAAAGTCGTAAACTAACATTCAAAAACTTATAAAACTATGATTTCTAAACGTTTAGAAGAGGCTATCAACGCCCAAATCAATGCCGAAATGTGGTCGGCTTATCTCTATCTCAGTATGTCTGCTTATTGCCAGGACAAGGGTTATACCGGTATGGCAAACTGGTTTGCAATTCAGTTCAAAGAGGAGCAGGACCACGCGCAGATTTTCTATAACTACCTCATCAGCCGCGGTGGACGTGTGCTCCTCAAAGCCATCGACGCCGTTCAAACAGAGTGGGAGTCTCCGTTAGCTGCTTTTGAGCACACATACGAGCACGAGCAACACGTTACTTCGCTCATTAACAACCTCATGCACATCGCGGTAGAGGAGAAAGACTATGCTTCGCAAAGCCGTTTCCAATGGTTCATTGATGAGCAGGTAGAGGAGGAAGAGAATGCTGTGGAGATCATCAACAAACTCAAAATGCTCGACGGAAACAGCTATGGTCTCTATGTGCTTGACCAGGAACTCGCAGCACGCGTTTATGCTACTCCGTCGCCGCTTGCAGCAAAAGCCTAAGCCCCATAATGACCAAAGAAGAAATGGTAGCATATGATGATGTAATGAGAACTGGCGTTATCATATAGATACTCGTCCCTCTCCGAGCGGTGCTTTCGAGCCCTCCGGGAAAGGAGAAAAACAAATATAGAAACAAAATCCGCCTATGGCAGACAAAATAGTAAATATACAAGCCTCAACACCTGTAGAAAAGGACTTTCAGCAGGTGCATGATATTGTCGTTTTTCATCATTCCGAAGTGGCTCGAAAAGTGAATACCGAGATGCTGCAAATGGCTTGGGAAATTGGACAATATATCTCCGCTCGTATCAAGTCTGCCGGTTGGGGAGCTAAGGTGGTAGATGAACTATCGGAATACCTGCAGCTGCAAGAACCCGGTTCCAGAGGATTTGGAAGGCGCAACTTGTATAACATGGTGACTTTCTATGACAAATACAGCACGCCGGAGTTCTGTGAGATAGCCAAATCGTTAACCAACAGCCTTTTCGTGCAGCGCAAGACACAATCCGAATTTGTGCAAATGCCATCTGCACAAATGGCGGATTCGGAAATTGTGCAGATGCCGTCTGCACAAATGGAATTCGCTCCGTTACCATCAATCCTGACCATCACCACTTTCTCTAACCATCTGGAGATACTCAACCGTACTCATAGCTACCAAGAGGCTGTTTTTTATATGCTCTATGCCGCTCAGCAGCAGTTGACAACTAATGAGTTACGACGCTCTATTGTATCACAGACTTACGGCAGTATTATGAGCAAAGAGAAACAGTTCACGCCTGCTATGTTGTCACAATACCCGGGTGCATCGTTTTTGTTGAAGGACAGGTTGATTCTTGATTTCCTGAACTTGCCGCAAAACTTCATAGAACCCCAGTTGCACGAAGGAATTCTGAAACACATGCGGGATTTTATCTTGGAACTGGGCAAAGACTATGTGTTCATCGGTAGCGAGTATCCCGTTAAGGTAGGAGGTAGTACCAAACGCATAGACTTGTTGTTCTACAACCGGGCTTTACATTGCTTAGCGGCGATAGAACTGAAATCGGTTGATTTCCAAGCAGAGTTTGTTAGCAAAATGGATATGTATTTGGAAGCGTTAGATAAAGATGTAAAGAAGGCGGACGAGAACCCAAGTATAGGTATTATCCTATGTCCTTCGATAGACAAAACGATGGCAGAATACACATTGAGCCGTTCACTCAGCCCGACGATGGTGTCGGAATACCAACGCAAACTCATCCCTCGCGATGTCCTTGTCAAATCATTACACGATTATTGCCGTTTCTTAGATCAAGAAATAAGCAACAATATGATTGATAAAGAATAAAATAATCGTCCCTCTCCGAGCCGTAAAAGATGGAGAAAGACAAAAATATAACAAATAAATCAGCCTATGGCATAAAACAACAGACAAACAACATACGTGAATAATAAAGCTTCAGTTGAGTTTTGAGTTATAGAGCCGGAATATCTTAAAAACGCCCTTAATCATACAATTGATAAAAAATTGTTTACATATTATCGTTACGGGTATTATATTAATAAGTACCAGCCTATTAGGGCATTCTGAATCCAGAGCACTCCTTGTGGGTATTTCAAAGTATTCGGGATATACAAATAGCCAATGGAATGATATCAATGGAGCTAACGATATTCGGATTCTCAAAACACTTATGCAAACAAAGGGATTTACTATAGATACTTTGGTAAATACAAATGCGACTGCTTCTAACATTCGTCAGGCATTAGAAACGCTAACTAAAGCAAGCAACCCTAATGATACTATCTATATCCATTTTTCCGGACACGGACAGCCGTTTGAAGATATAAATGGAGATGAACAAGACGGATGGGATGAAGCATTTGTTCCTATAGACGCTCAAATGTACTATCACGCAGGGATATATGAAGGAGAAAAACATATTACAGATGATGAGTTGAACGTTGCTTTTAACCGAATCAGAGAAAGAATCGGAACAAAAGGTCTGTTGTTTGTTGTGATAGATGCTTGTCATTCAGGCACAATGTCACGGGATAATGAGGCTCCTATTGATGATGACGCGTCCGTGAGAGGATCTTATATCGGATTCTCAAAAGATAAGATATATCGTCCTAAAAGAGAGGGAGAGACATCTTGCCATTATTCGTTACAAAATGGCAAAACCAAGGCTCCTATAATCATTTTAGAAGCATGTCAGGCATGGCAGCAAAATACGGAAGTGTTAATTGAAGGTGCTTATTATGGTCCATTGAGTTACGCATTATATACGGAACTAAAAAACAAGTCTTTCAAGCAAGTGATTGAGAATATTAATTCGGTGGACGAAACTATGCAACAAATATTGCCCACGTGGAGAAAGCAACATGTAGTTGTAGAATCAGCTGTAAATGAAGTCTTTTCTCGCAAATAGAAATTCTGTTTCTTCAGCAGCCCTGAACACTTTCTTTGCAGACAATCGGCAAAGAACTTTATGCTATTTGGAATCACGCTTTCCTGTATTGCAGGAAGATGATGTTGAGGACATCTATCAAGATGCATCAATGGCTCTTTTCCTCAAGATACAGAATAATGAACTGCAAACAATGACGAGTTCATTATATACCTTTTTTCTTTCTATCTGTATCAATATAGCGCGTAATAAGGTAAATCGTTCACACCCGACTTGTATATTGCCGGATGATATTACCGATTTTGATTTTGAACCGATACACAATGACAAATTAGAGGAGTTGGAAAATTTAGTTGGTTATGATATAGCTGAAGAACAAACAGATCAAGAATACCTTAATTGGATAGAACAACAAGTCCGGGAAGGAGTGCGACAGATGAAACCTCCTTGCAATCAAATCCTTTGGAGTTTCTATTGGGATGGTCTAAGTCATCGAACTATTGCTGATATGTTTGGAATGAAGAGCGAAGATGTTAGCAAAACACAAGCCAACAGATGCAAACATAAGTTTAGTGATTTTATAAAGAAAGTGATAGCGTCCTATGAAAGATAACAGCATATATAATGAGCAAATAGACCGATTTCTCAAGGGCAAGATGTCTGCCGAGGAAGAACAGCAGTTCAAGAAAGAGATAGGACAAAATCCGGAACTAAAGCAACAGGTGCGTGAACATCTGTATCTTATCCGTGGAATCAAGCAAGTCAAGAGCCAAGAGGAACAGAAGATTATCCAGAAAGAGCAACATGAGCAGAAAGTCACACCTCTCAGAAGGAATTGGATTAAGATTACAAGTATTGCAGCATCTATCGCCTTTATTATGGTTCTTTCCGGCATTGAAGGAAGAAATATATATTATACACATGAACTTCGCCAATATGCATATAATGAATCCGTTGGTGTGATATCGGATTTTACTGCTGCTTGTCGTGGAGCCATGGATGAAAATACTAAAGCTCATCTTATAGATTTGTTCACAAATGCTCAAGAAGGGAAAGACCTGCCAGCAACTATTGCTGAACTATCCGAATTATATACTTTGACGAAAGACGACTTTGTAGATATAGAAGATGATTATACCTATCAAATAGGATGGTTTTTGGCTATTGCCCATGTGAATAATAAAGAGTATAATTCAGCACTTAAAATAATTGATGATTTAAGATGCAATTATGCTGATGATGAGCAGCTTAACACGTTCAGAATTCAACTCATGAGAAAAATATAAATATAAAATATTTATGAAAAATATTTGTTATTTTTATTCAAAATTATTTGCTCAGATTTTAAAAAATTAGTACCTTTGCCATAAAAATTTAAGTTTAACATGTTTTTACAATATATAAATATATGAAAACAATAATTGTAAAATTTATTGATAACAATAAAGTTATTTTTAATGATACTTACCTAAATATTAGTAAATCCTTTGACAGATATATTCCTTTTCAAAATATAACAGATATATTTGAATGGATTAGATGTTGTCTAACTGATAAATATTCATGTTTTATCACGCATTTTCAGAGTATTGATTATGGAGAAAAAGAAACCATAACAGGATTTTGTTGTTCATTTTCTATTCCAGATTACATTAATATTAAATGATGCCATTCATTAAATATTATATTTTTACATGTTGCATATTCATATGCTCTGTTGTCTTTGCACAAGATAGTGAAGATTGGCTTCCCGCTGATACTGTTTATCAGTGGGGAATTGAAGCACAAGCTGAACATGATAAAGAGTTGTCAGAACAATGCTCATTATATTTGTGGAACGCATCCAAACATTATTTAAATCAACATGATTATCAAACTGCTATAAAATATGCATTTGCGGAAAGAGATTTAACTATAATTATATATGGTATTAATAGTCATCAACATGCATTATCTTTGGGCAACATAGCTGGTGTTTATGAAGGAATGGAATCCTATACAGAGGCTATTGAAAATAATAAACAAGCTCTTGAAATAGAAATTCTACTATGTAAAGATGATTCTTCTTCGCTTATCACACCACTTCACAACATGGCATGTGAAATGAGTGCTCTTGGTGCAGATCATGTAGCCATTAATTGTATGAAGGCAGCTATACACTATAAGCATTTAGCAAATTATTCTGAAGAATCTCAAATATTGAGTTTGTCTGCATTAGCAGTTATGTATTCTCATTTGGGAGATTATCAAACAGCATTTGATATTAATTTGTTAGTTTTACGTTTTAGAAAAAGCATGCCTGCTGATGACTGTTTGGCTATCTCATATTCTAATTTGGCTTCCGATTTAAATCATATGGGACTAACAGAAACAGCTGTTAAATATGTAAAAAAAGGAATTAAGATCCAAAAGAAATTATTAAAGAAGGAAAAAAATTATTATAATCCTCACTTATCAGTGATGTATTCCAATTTATCTGGGTACTATAATGACTTACAACAATATGACGAAGCTATTATTGCTGCACAAAAATCAATCGACATCGATAAACATATCAATCAATCTTCTAGTAGTGCTTTAGAATTTTTAAGTTACGCTTATGAGCAAAAACAAGACACCATACAATCTATAGAATATGCCCAAAAAGCAGTTGAAGCACTTGAAAAAAATATTGGGAAAAATAATGGTAACTACCTTATTGCAAAGAATAATTATGTAATGCTTCTTTATAGATATGGATATATAGATGAGTATATTGAAGAATATAAGAATCATTATTCTCAATTAAGATTTTATATTAAGCATATATTACAAACATATTCTCCATCTGCGGCATCAAATGTTTGGAATAAATATTATGAAGATTTAGTATGTCATCAAAAGAATATTGATGCCATAGAGAAAGATAAGATACTACGAACCATTATATATGATAACATATTATTTTATAAGGGAATCATATTAAACATTAATAGACAAGTATCTCATATAATGATTCAAAATGAACTGAAATATACTTATGATTCAATTAGAAATAACTATCAAAATGCCAACAATGATGAGGAAAAACTTATTTCAAAATTTAAAATAGAAAATGTAGAAAATCAGTATTTTCGGTATGCATTCAATTTTGATATATGCATAGATTCATTAAGGAAACTATTAAACTTAAATGAAATTAGCATCGAAATAGCACTTGGAAAGCGTCATAAAAATGATATGTATTATGCCCTTCTACTGCGCAAAGACTGGGATGCTCCGAAATGTGTTATTTTGGGGAATGAAGCAGAGTTAGACTCTATGTCATACCCCAAATTACAGCAAGCCGTTTGGCAAGCTATTATTGATTCGGCTCAAATTAAAGAAGGAGAGAATATTTACTTTGCACCGGATGGTATCTTCTATAATATGCCTATTGAGTATCTGCCAACGGCTGACGGACGAAACATGTCAGACAAATACAATATGTTCCGCGTATCATCCACACGTGAGTTATGTTATAGGGACACGGCAAATACATATTCTACAGCAGTATTGTATGGTGGTCTTAAATATGATGCAACACCACAAAATCTAATAGCACAAAATTCTTCAACAAGAGGATGGGAAGAGAGCATCCATGAATCAGTTATATCTCAATGGCGTGCAGACGATAGAGCCAAATATAACTATCTGCCTTATACACTCAAAGAAGTGGATTCTATTTCGCAAACTATCGGAAATGCCATACAAGTTACGACTTATACGGACAAAGAAGGAAGCGAGGAATCTTTCAAAGCTTTATCCGGTAACTCTCCATCTATTTTGCACATAGCTACTCATGGCTACTACATCACTCCGACTAAAGCAGAAATGATGTCAAAGGAAAATTTGTATCGTTATGGTCTAACCGCCATGGACGACAGATCAAGTGTCATAGATTATTCCATGGAGCGGACAGGTTTGCTTATGGCAGGAGCGCAACACACATTGCGGGGCGACTCTATTCTACAAGCAGCAGAAGATGGTATCTTGTCTGCCAAAGAAATCAGTCATTTAGATTTGAGCAATACTGATTTGGTGGTTTTGTCAGCATGCCAAACGGCACTTGGTGATATAACAAATGACGGCGTTGCCGGATTGCAACGTGGTTTCAAGATTGCCGGAGTCAAGTCTGTTTTGATGAGCCTTTGGAAAGTGGATGATGCCGCTACATATTTATTGATGAAACAATTTTACAAATCATTGTTTGCTGGGAAAAACAAACAACTGGCATTAAGAGATGCACAGAATTATCTTCGTTCATACACGGTCGGTAATGAGCATCCGTATAATGACATCCACTATTGGGGTGCATTCGTATTATTGGATGCCATAGAAAAATAGTGTTGTAAATCAACAAATTATAGATGAAAAGAAGAGGAAATAAAAAATTCTCTTCTTTTTTTGTTTACCTTTTGGGATGCAATGTTATATAAGAGTGTAAGGCTCCAAAAACTTACGCAATAAATAGTGTATAACATTAAAAAACATAACCAAAATGGAAACAACTATTAAAAAACTCAATGAAGAACAACAAGTAGCATTTGATCTTGTTCGGGATACGAACCGCAGTTTCTTCCTAACAGGAAAAGCCGGAACCGGTAAGACCACTTTTGTCAAGTATATTCAAGAGACTCTGACAGACAAACGTTTTGTAATAGTTGCTCCAACCGGCTTGGCAGCAATTACTGCCGGAGGACAGACTATCCATTCTTTCTTTGGATTGCCTCTTGACCCGATTGCGCCCGATGCAGAATTTGAAATGTTTAATATCAACTATGAGAAACAATGTCTTCTTCAGAAGGTCGATACAATCATTATGGATGAGGTATCGATGGTTAAATGTGACATTGTAGATGCAGTAGATTCAATATTACGACATGTGATGAAGAACTCAATGCCTTTCGGAGGAAAACAAGTGATCTTTATAGGAGACTTGTATCAATTGGATCCTATTGTAGATACTAATGATGAAGGGTTGAGAAAATTTTATCATCACTATTATAATACGACCATTCCTTATTTCTTTAAGGCTCGGGTATTTCAATCATATTTGTTGCCGTCTATTGAGTTTTCCAAGGTTTATCGTCAGAAAGACAAAGAGTTTCTGCAAATGCTTGAGCATATACGCATCGGAAAATATGTTAAGGAGGAAATTGATAAAATAAATCTATCAAGCATGGGAAATATACTAACGGAAGATCACAGCACAAAAGAAAATAAAGATTTGGTACTCACTCCGTTTAACAAGAAAGCCGACAATATCAATAACATGGAGTTGGAGAAAATTCCAAATCAGGCATATACGTATATTGGGAAACTTGAAGGGGATTTTAACCGAAAGAATTTTCCGGCACCTTATGAACTGACATTAAAAGAAGGTGCGCAAGTTATGTTTTGTCGTAATGACGCAGATCATCAATGGGTAAACGGGACATTAGGTGTTGTGTCTTCGCTATCCGAAGATTCTATATCCGTTATGATTGATGAAGAGGAAATCCAAGTGGCAAAAGAAACATGGGAAGCTGTTAAGTATGTTTTTAATGAGAAAACGCAAAAATTGGATAAAGAAGTTATTGGCACATATACCCAATATCCCTTAAAACTTGCTTGGGCTATTACTATTCATAAAAGCCAAGGCCTGACATTTGATCGTGTTACACTGGATCCTAATGGAATATTTTCACCGGGTCAGTTATATGTGGCATTGAGTAGAGTTCGTTCATTGGAAGGGTTAACACTTGTTAACCGTGTTTACCAGAATTATATTTATGTGAAACAAGACATAAATACATTTATGATGCAATACAGCAATTTGAGTGCTATTCAAAATGACATTATTCTGCAAAAGCCTGTTACCGAGGCAATTACAAAGTGCGATTATGATGCAGCGGCTTCTTATCTGTTGAGACAAGTTCTTTCGGCGGTCAATGATAGCAACATTGATAAAGCATGGCATGGCGCTTGTCAGATGATGTCCGTGTTGTACAATCTTGATACTTTCTCAATGCAGGAAACTACAGAATGGTTGTCCGGAGATGATGAGAAAACTTTGTTCCTCAATACAATTATAGCTATCTGCAACCGAAAATATGACTTTGCTATAGCACTTGCGGAAAGAGGTTGCAATCTTAATATTAACTCTGATTTTGATTATCTTAAATGTATCGCTTTGTTTATGAATAGCAACTATGATGAAGCAGAACTTGCATTGACAGAGTGGAAGAATAAACTGAAAGAACACAACAGAGTATTGGATGACAGATACTATTATCTATTAGCTTGGATCAATAAGAAACAAGGAAAACCATACATATCTGCTACTCAACATGTTATCCGTCATACTCCTCGTTATATAACTCCCCTGCTTTTCTTGAAAGAAAGTATGAATGCAGCAGGGCTTAAATTGGAAACCGGAGATGATAACTCACGTTTGGTGGATATGTTTAATCAATCATCCACAAATCAAGAGTTCCAAAACGCATGGAAAGATGCTACTTCCGAAGAACGCGCAACTCTAATTCTTGCTGTTTTAGATTATCCTTATGAACAATAAAACAAATCAACATAATTAACAATTTAATTCTTATCATTATGAAACCTATTATTAAAAACATCTTAGCTGGTTTTGCCGGCTCGTTAGTATCTATTGCCCTTTTTATTGGTGTTATATGGTGTATTGACAAATTTCAAGAACACCAAGAAGAAAAAGACAAACTACCTCTCAATGAAAAGGTGCTTGCATATCTGGATAAACATAATATTCCATATGAAGAGGTGGACACATTTACATACGTATTCACCTATAATGACGATAAATATTTTTACTTATATGATCCCGAGGATCCAGAGTATATGTTGATAATGTCATCATGGGCTATAGAGAATACTAATTATCATGCATTACTTGAAACCGCTAATGAATTACAATGGAAGAAAAAGTTCATTAAGATAAGAGTAGATGATAATCGTATAGTATTTACGATAGAGCAATTGGTGAACGCTCAAGCAGAAATAGATGAGGCATTTACGCGATGGCTAAAAGTATTAACATCTACCGCAATTGAGTTTTCAATTAGAGCTGATTTGGGGTATAAGTAAAAACGGAGAATCTTAATGATCTGGCATTTAGCGACAAAATAAAAAAATGAAAAAAAATTGCAAAAGAGGTGATAGATTTCGCTTCTTTTGTGACTATATATAGAGGGTATGGATATCGAAGAGTAATAGTGGCTTGAGAGTGGCTGATTGACTGCTACAATTTGGTCAGGGAATAAAAACGGGTGCTGTGCATTTTTATATAGACGACTATCGTTTTGATGGAATGTACACATGCGGGCATATAAACCATTATACAAAAAATGTTGCTCTATATAAAACCGTAATTGCGCCAGATTTCTCTTTATATTTGGATCAGTCATGCACTTTCAACTATATAAAAACAGAGTTGTGACTGCATACTGGCAAAGTTAGGGATGCAAGTTATTCCATCCGTAAGTTGGGGCAATGCGGAATCATTTGAGTATTGTTTTGAAGGACTGCCACAAAACAGCGTACTATCTTTCGGAGGTTTAGGCAACAGCCATCATCCCTCTATGATCAAGTTCTTCATCCATCCATCTCTCTCTCCATTGCCACTATAGCTTGTCTATTTTTAGTTGGCTTGTCTATTTTTTTGCGAGTCCAAAGGTACAAAAAATAAATGAATTACGCAAGAATATAGCGCAAAACACGATTATTTTTATTACAAATATGCCTCAGAACAAGATTTCTATCCTCCTTTCCGCCGGACAAAATCCCTATTTCCTCTCAAAAAATTTGCATATATAAAAAAATTTTTGTACCTTTGCAGTCGCAAAGGTTTTTACTATGGAAGACAATTTTGCTATACAACTTTTTGAAGGAAAGAAAGTCCGCATCGTTTGGGATGAGGAGAAGGAAAAGTACTGGTTCTCGGTAGTAGATATAGTACAAGTGTTAACCGGTAGTTTCGACTATCAGCAAGCTCGGAAGTATTGGAAAGTGCTGAAAGGCCGTCTAATAAAGGAGGGAAATGAGTCGGTAACAAATTGTTACCAACTGAAATTACATTCCTCAGACGGAAAAAGATATAAGACGGATGTTGCTGATTTACAAGGAATTTTCCGCATTATTCAATCCATTCCTTCCAAGAAAGCAGAGCCGGTAAAGCAGTGGCTGGCACAGTTGGGTGAGCAGCGAATAGACCAGATGATCGATCCGGAACTGACTTTCCAGATGGCAGTAGAAGACTATCGTCGGCAAGGTTATTCGGATAAGTGGATCAACGAACGAATGCGTTCCATAGAGATGCGCAAGGAGCTGACCGACGAGTGGCAACGGGCAGGTATCACGGAGCATAAGGACTTTGCGATATTGACGAATGTACTGACGCAAGCATGGAGCGGAATGACTACAGGAGAGTATAAGCGCCACAAGGGATTGACCAAAGAGAACTTGCGTGATAATATGACGAATGTCGAACTTGCGCTTAACACTCTGGCAGAGGTGGCAACCACAGAGTTGTCGCGTCAACGAAATCCGAAAGGCATGGTTGAAAGTAAACAAGCGGCACAAGCAGGAGGAAAGGTAGCAAAGAACGCGCGGGAAGATCTTGAGCGTCAATTAGGTCGCAGTGTCATCTCTTCCGAACGCGCTTCTGACTATCTTCGCCCGATAGAAGAAGGTAAAGCGCAAGAACTACCATTTGATGAGGATAAAGATAAATAGTCCGCTATACTCCACAAATAAATAATAACTTATTCACATAAAATTGAACAACTATGGCAAAGTACATCTGTGACGTTTGCGGGTACGAATACGACCCCAGCGAAGAAGGCAAAGCATTCAACGAACTTCCGGAAGACTGGACATGTCCTATCTGCGGAGTAGGAAAAGATCAGTTCTCGGAAGCATAATCGTTTATCAAGGGTGGGGCAGGGCCTCACTCTTTTTCGTATGTCGTTTGTTTTCAGTTGTTTATAAATAAAGTTCTGGAGAATTTTCGTAATCCAACAACTCATGAGAAGGCAACAAATCATACCGAATCCTCTTACGCTCAATGTGCAGTACCCACAGTCGTTTTGCGATCTGATAAACAACAAACATTACCAACAGGAAAGAATGTTTGTCGGTTACGGAAATCCTTCCGCAAAAATACTGATTGTCGGACAAGAAGTGACCTGGAATAAGGAAAAGCAAGCGGAGGAATTGGAGCATTATTGTCTTCAAAATATGGAACACTGGGCAAAAAACATTCAGCAGGGCAATACGATTACCATAAAATCGCAGGTCTTGTACCCAAAAGATGATATCCATTCAGAGGCTTATGAGAATTTCAATCCTTTGTTTCCTCACTATTTTAACTATAATAAATTAGATAATAGGGTACATATAACTGAAGTTAACGGCAAGTTCACACACCAAAATCTTGAATATGGCGCAAATGCAACATGGTTCAAGTATCAAAAATTCATTCAATATTACTCGAAAAGACCGAAAAATGAGTATGTTGATTTCTTTCGCGAAGCCTTTATTACTGAATTAAGCGGAGAATCCAGACGCCATAATATTGTCGTAGATAAAACTTTGACGCGGGATCAACAAAAAGAACAGGCGAAACAACAGGCAAAAGCCACAGAAGAATCCATAAAAGAACGTTGTCCTTTGTTGAAAGAACCTTTCTTTCAAGATTTCCCTGTAAAAATCTTTGCATGTGGAGGCTATTCCAACAAAATTTTTCCTTACTTATATGGATTTGAAAAGGATGAATTTGAGAAGAAAGGATGGTATAGTATCTTACCGAAAGATGGCAAATTATATGTTTGTACATGGCAATTCTCTGTTCCGTTTATTTCTGATATAATGTTACAAGAATTAGCAAATACCGTTCGACAGTATCTTAATCAATAATGATCATTCCTGTGTGAGAACATCAAGGGTGGGGCAGAGCCTCACCTTTTTTTTGACTATTTTGGGGGTGATTGGAGAAAAAATAGGAAAAATGAAGAAAAATGCATTTTTTTGCATAAAAACTTGTATATTCGGATATGTCTCTTCGAGGGCACCGACATTGCCAATGGCAATCCCACCTCGAAGATACGTTCGCACAATCCTGCGAACAACAATCTTTTATGCAAAAATATAAAATTTTGCAAGCAAACATCATTTTTTTGCATAAAAACTTGTATATTCGGATTATTTTTTGTATCTTTGCAGTCGAAATAAGAAAATGGATGGTTTTTAAAGAAAGATGGTCCTAAAAACGGGCTAATAACGGGGTAACAACCAGCTAACGACGCGCTAATAACGCGCTTTTTTATGCTTTCACCCATGGAAAAACCACTGAATTTGTACTATTAAAATAGTCAAAGAGAGACAAAAATTCAGATAAACACAAATAAATTTTCTCATCGTTTATGAAAGTTGATTTAGGACTTGGTATCGAGAGTGCTCACGGCAAACCGAACAAGCGGAGTAAGATGGTTATGCGACAGAAAGCATTCCGCGCTCCAAGCGGTAAAGTAATGTTTAAAGGTAAACAGGAGGCGTTTGAGCGTGAGCCACGTGATTTTGATAAGACTCCGCCACAAGGCGCCGAGTTGGCTAATATGCGTTCGTTTGGCGATGTCAGTTTGGCGTCAAGTGCGATTATACGTGCCGGCAAGATGAATGACGAGGAATTGGCAGCGTTGCCGGAAGAAGAACGTACGCGGATTATGGAATTGCGAGAAATGTTGTCTGAGTTCCATCAACGATTTTATGCTCAGTTGAAAACAGCAGATCCTGAGGCACCGTTTGAGAAGAAGTTGAGGCCAGGCGCGAGCAAGCTGAGACGCAGGCAGTATATGAAGATCGATACTTTTATTCAGGCAATCCTTCGTGAACGTGCACGGTTGGCACAAAACTGACATAATGGCAGATAAAAATGTGTGGCATAATACTTGTACAATCATATGTGTAAGAAACATACGCTTTCAAACCTAATCGTGATTATGTAAAATAGCATAATTGGAAAAACACTATTTAGAATTTGTCATTTGAAATTTGACATTTGATATTTTAGGAAAAGAACACTATTTAGAATTTGTCATTTGAAATTTGACATTTGATATTTGTCATTTGATATTTGTCATTTGAAATTTGACATTTGATATTTTAGAATATGGAAGAAAACAATTATATTGAAGAGGCACAGTACGAGGAAGTAAAAAATCCACACGAGAATGTGGATTATACGTACTATGACGTGCTACCTATTAAGAACACGGTGTTGTTCCCTGGAGTACTGTTACCTATTGCGGTATCGAAGAAAAGCAGTTTGAAACTGATCAAGGCTGCCAACAAGGACAACCGCCAATTGATTCTGCTGACTCAGAAAGACGGCAAAGTGACTGAACCGAAGGAAGACGATCTCTACCATACCGGTGTGCTCGCTCGTGTGCTGCAGATCATCCCTGTTCCGGAGATGGGCAAAGATACGATGATGACGATCTTCGAGAGTTTTCATCGCGTGCAAGCCGTTGATATTGTGGAAGATAACGGTCAGTTGAAAGCCCACGCTTTTGAGATGGACGAACACAGACCGCAAAGGACTGACAAACAGGAGTTTAAGGCAACGGCTGAGAGTATTCGTGAGACGATCGTGAATATCCTTAACGGTCGTGACAATGCCCCTGCCGGTTTGCAGACATCGATACAGAGCATCAAGGACGATGCCATGATGGTCAATTATGTGTGCTCGATCTATCACATGCCTACCGAACAGAAACAAGGTCTGTTGGAGATCCATTCGCTCATGGAGCGTGCGGAGGCTTTGTTGACCATCCTGCAAAAGGATTTAGAGGAATTGACCATCAAAGCCGATATCCGGAGACGTACCGCTGAGAAGATCGATCAACGGCAACGTGAGTACTTCTTGCAGCAAGAGATGGAGACCATCAAAAAGGACCTCGGCACGAACGATGACAACGAGAAAACGATCAATGAACTGCGTGAACGTGCCAAGGGGAAATTGTGGTCGGAGGCTGTAGGAGAACTGTTTGAGAAGGAGTTGAAGAGGTTGGAATACATGCATATGTTCTCTCCTGACTACTCCACCCAACTGGATTATCTGAACACGATGTTGGAGTTGCCTTGGGGTGTTTATTCGGAGGATAACTACGACATGCAGCATGCCAAAGAGGTGCTGGACCGTGACCACTACGGATTGGACAAAGTGAAGGAACGTATTGTCGAATATTTGGCAGTACAGCGTCAATTGGCACTTCGCAGTAAAAAAGAGAAAGAATCGCATCCTGTTAAGTCCCCTATTCTCTGTCTGTTTGGCCCTCCGGGTGTTGGTAAGACGAGTCTTGGAAAGAGTGTAGCGGAAGCCCTTGGAAGGAAGTACGCACGTATCTCGTTGGGCGGTTTGCACGACGAGGCGGAGATAAGAGGTCACCGTCGTACCTATATCGGTGCCCTACCCGGCCGGATTATCGACAGTATCAAGAAATGCGGCACGTCGAACCCTGTTTTCGTGCTCGATGAGGTGGATAAGATCGGTGCCGATTACAAGGGTGATCCGACTGCCGCGTTGCTCGAAGTGCTCGATCCGGAGCAGAATAGTACCTTCCATGACAACTACCTGGATGTCGATTATGATTTGAGCAAGGTTTTGTTTATCGCGACCGCCAACAGTCTGGAGACCGTTCCGCGTCCTCTACTCGACCGAATGGAGCTGATCGAGATGACCGGTTACCTGCAAGAAGAGAAAGAGGAAATCGCCAAACGCCATCTGATTCCGAAGGAGTTGGCGAATCATGGTCTGAAGGCAAGTCAGTTGAAGTTCAAGAAAGAGATTTTGGCGCATATAATAGATGATTACACACGTGAGTCGGGTGTACGTTCCTTGGAGAGACAGATTGCGACCATCTGCCGTAAGGTAGATACCAAACTGGCGCTCGGCGAGGAATACAACGTGACCGTGACACTGGACGATCTGCGTAGTTATCTGGGGCAGAAACGGTTCAGCCGCGATTCTTGGGAAACCAATAAATATGTGGGTGTCGTTACCGGTCTGGCTTGGACGCAAGTCGGCGGCGAGATCTTGTTCATCGAGACGAGTCTGAGTCAAAGCAAAGCGCCGTCGCTTACTTTGACCGGAAACCTCGGCGATGTGATGAAGGAGTCTGCCACCTTAGCGCTCGGCTACGTGAAGGCACATGCCAAGGAATTGGGTATCAAACCGGACGTGTTCGAGAAGACCGCCGTTCATATCCATGTGCCGGAAGGTGCTATTCCGAAGGATGGTCCGAGTGCCGGTATCACGATGACGACGGCATTAGTGAGCGCATTTACCAAACGGTTAGTGAAACCACGTATTGCCATGACCGGCGAGATGACGTTGCGCGGTAAAGTGCTGCCTATCGGAGGTGTAAAAGAAAAACTGCTCGCAGCCAAACGAGCAGGTATCACGGATATCATCCTCTGTGAGGACAACCGAAAAGATGTCGCTGAGATAGCAGAGATTTACCTGAAAGGTTTAAAACTCCACTATGTTCACGATATCAGCGAAGTATTAGAAAAAGCACTCCAGTAAGAGTGCTTTTTCATTGGTTATTGGTCCATTTATCATTGGTGATTGAATTCCTCATACGTACCGTCCGTATAGTACACGACGATATTTTTAATCTTTTTAGGAGGAGCTGCAGGAATCTGCGGCTCTTCTTTTTGTGTAGCACGAGGTTTTTTGTCTTTGGGATCGGGCGGGAGCATGTCAAACAAACCGGCCTGTTCTCCGGGAACCGTACGCCACATCTCTCCTCTGCCGGCAATAAGCCATTCCGGGTTAAGCGTCGGATAACGATCCATGATCCGTTTCATTACTTCAAGGCTGGGATTATTGCGTCCTGCCATCATATTACTTATCGTACCCGGTTGTACACGAATCTCAGCAGCAAATTGGCGTGCTGTTAATCCTAAGGTGTCTTTTACCTTCTCTATACGTTCTCTTTCACTCATTGTAGTATTCAGTTATCAGTATTCGGTAATCCGTTTTTGAAATCCGCTGCAAAGTTACAAAAAAATATCGAAATACACAAATATATGCAAACTTTTTTGCAAAATATTTATGTTATTTGTGAATATATAATATTTTGCGTTGTGAATGTAATTTTTCCAACAAAAGGCGTGGAACATTTTTCATCTTCATCTGCCATACTTACAGGCTATCTTGCCATACAGCCCTAAAATACCATTACCGCATTATTACAAATAAACGCACTAATAGCCACATTATGAGGTAATTTGTATGAATTTTTTGTGTATAAATAGCCACTTGATACATTATAGCCGGCTTTTGCTTATTTGCATGCTATTAATACTTTAAGTAAAACGCATAAGTGTTGATATATAATGATTTACAAAATATTAAGTGTACTAACTTTGCGTATTTTAAGGGTTCCTTCTGTAGTGGTGATTTGCAACATTTTGCAGAAATAGTCCTACTCTACTCTTTTGCGTCGTTGGGTATATATATAGACCGGATGGATATGATTGCTGTTATTTGCAAACGTCACAAATGTACATAAAATTTGCCATTATTCCATTCACATTTATTGTGCATAAAATTCACATTTTTTTCTTGCACAATTCACAAAAATGTAGTACTTTTGCACTCGATTTGATAAATACAGTAATTTCGTCATTAAAACTAAACTAACAACTATGGCTATTAACTTTTCTTACATGAAACAGCAAGCGCAGGAATTTGTCCTGCGTTTGTTCGTTGAGAGTACCGGATCCGGTTCCTCTTCCTCCTACTCCCAGTATTACACTTGCGCACATGTAGGTACGCACGCTCGCTTGCATCAATAATTTAGGTCTGTTGTGTCATAAAATAGCGTCATCTGTACAAAAAAGTGCACTTATTTTTGCGTATGTCAAAAAAAAGTTGTACCTTTGCACGCTTTTTTGAGGCAATGAAACAAGAAGAGAAGGAACATTGGGATTTGACCATCACGCCGAAAGATCGATTATTGGCGATTGATTGGAAGGAAATATGGCGGTATCGCGATATGTTTGTGCTGTTTGTGGAGCGTAATTTCCGCACAGCGTACAAGCAAACGATATTGGGTCCGTTATGGTTCCTCATCACACCGGTTCTATCTGTGATTGTTTATGTAACGGTTTTCGGAGGTATCGCAGGCATTGATACAGACGGTGTTCCGCCTATCCTATTCTATTTGTTGGGTATTTCCGTATGGGGCTATTTCGCCAGTTGTCTGAGCGCCACCTCCAATTCGTTTGTCAGCAATGCCGGGATTTTCGGAAAGGTTTATTTTCCGCGTATCATCATGCCGCTCGTTGCAGTTACAACAAACCTGCTAAGTTTTGGTATTCAGTTACTTATCTTCGCTGCCTTTTATATTTACTATGCCGCGACAGGTACGGAATTGGTTATTCATTGGCAGATCGTTTTGTTCCCACTGTTGATTATTATTCTCGCTTTCATGGCAGTAGGCTTCGGTATGATTTTCTCGTCCATGACGACCAAATACCGCGATTTGCAGATTATGTTAGCGAAGATCGTGTCGCTATGGGTCTATATCACGCCGGTAATCTATCCGCTGAGCATGGTGACGAACGAGAAATTGCACTTGGCGATGTCGCTGAACCCGGTTACACCGGTAATGGAGGCTATCAAATACGCCTTGTTGGGACAGGGCCAATTCTCTTGGTTGTGGTTGGGATACAGTGTGATGTTCACATTGATCCTCCTGATTTTTGGTCTGATGTTGTTTAACAAAGTGCAGAAATCCTTTATGGACACGGTGTGATGTTAAGAGTTAAGAGCTAAGAGTGAAGAGCTAAGAGTGAAGAGTGAAAAGAATACATATTGGACCACAGAGATTTCTCCGAACACCTATGCAAAAGGATTTGGGTTGTTGGAGTTATGGCGGAAACGCTACTTGATCTGGCTGTTTATCAAACGTGATATAACGGTACAGTTCAAGCAGACGATTTTCGGTATGGGTTGGTATTTTATATCACCTCTTTTCACCATGTTCATGTACATCGTGGTGTTCGGTCGGATAGCCGGTATCCCAACGGACGAGGTGGCAGGAGGCGCTCAGGTGCCTCAACCTGTTTTCTACTTGAGCGGTATCTGTCTTTGGGAGTATTTCTCTACCTGTCTGACGGAAGTATCCGGTACATTCCAAAAGAATGCGGGCTTATTCGGAAAGGTTTATTTCCCCCGTTTGGTATCGCCGGTATCGGTAGTAGCGTCCAAGTTATTCCGTTTCTCGCTACAATTGGCAACGTTTGTGTTTGTCTATCTGCTGTTTGTGTTCAAAGGGGTGCATTTACGCCCGACTATTTACCTGCTGCTCTTCCCTGCCCTTGTTATCATGATTCAGATGTTGGCATTGGGTTTGGGTCTTATCATATCGTCCATGACGACCAAGTATCGCGATTTGACTAATTTCTTCGGCGTGTTTGTATCACTTTGGATGTACGCAACGCCGATTGTTTATCCGCTGAGTTATGTTACAAATCCGACACTGCATAAGATCATGTTGTTCAACCCGATGACGGCTATCATCGAGACCTTCAAATACGGGGCTTACGGAGCCGGAGAGTTCAGTTGGATGTACCTGGTGTACAGTTTAGGTGTCATTTTGGTGTTGCTCGTCATCGGAATCTCGATGTTCAACCGCAAGCAGAAGTTCTTCATTGATACGATTTAAACTATGATCCTTCTTCCGAATTGCAAGATAAATTTAGGTCTGCGTGTCGTACGCAAACGCGAAGATGGTTACCACGATTTGGAGACCATCTTCGTGCCTATTTACGGGTTGCATGATGAATTGGAGGTAGAAAGAATTCAGAATTCAGAATTCAGAAATCAGATTTCTTTTACCCAGGAAGGAATTCAGGTAGATTGTGCGGCGGAGGATAATTTGATTGTGAAGTGTTACCGGCGGATGAAGGCGAAATATCCGCAAATAGGGGATGTAAAGGTACGGTTCAAGAAGAACATCCCGTTTGGAGCGGGACTTGGCGGAGGAAGCAGCGATGCCGCACATATGGCGCTCGCGCTGAATGAACTTTTTGCCTTGGGTTTGAGTAAGGAAGAATTGGCTGCTGAAGTGGCTCCCTTAGGTGCTGACTGTCCGTTTTTCATCTATAATGTACCCTGCTATGCCGAAGGCATCGGCGACCAACTGACCCCTATTGACCTGGACCTCAAAGGCATACGTATAGTGCTTATTAAACCGGAAGAGGGTGTGAGTACAAAAGAGGCGTATAGCGGGATAAAGATAAATGGTGAAGGGCTAGATATCCTAGACGACCTAGAAGTCCTAGGAAATCTAGATAAATGCATCAATGATTTCGAGGCGACGGTTTTTCCGAAGCACCCTATTATCGGGGAAATAAAAAAGCGTCTGCTTGACGCAGGCGCCTTTTATGCGAGTATGTCAGGGAGCGGCTCAACCGTTTTCGGGCTTTTTAAGAACGATCCGGAAGGTCGTACCGACGCCAACTTGGCTATGCTTAAGCAGCAGTTTGCCTCCATGGTACTGCTCGATGACACGTTTGGCGAGTGGAAGTCCTAACCCCCATCCTCTATCTTTTGACGTGAAGCCCGGCTCGAATATCCGACGCTGGGTTTTATTGTCGATTCCTTTGCCCGTATCGGTGATATCGAGCATCACATCGTGCTCATTCTCATGGATTTGGAACGTGATAGTTCCCTTACCGGAGATAGCGTCCACGGAGTTCTTCAGCAGGTTCTCAATGACCCATTTGAGCAGCGGAGCGTTGAGTAAGACCACACGGCTCACACCTTGGAGACTCTGATCGTCAATGGTGATACGGCTGCTTGCGCGTGCTCGCATATATGCCACGGCGTCTTCTACTACCGGTATCAGATCCGCTTCTTGCAGATCCGGTTCCGATCCTATCTTCTGAAAACGATCCGCTATCATCTGCAGGCGGTCAATATCCCGCTTCATCTGCGGCACGTACTCATCGTTCGGATACTTTTCGGTCAGCAGTTGTTGCCAAGCGTTCAGGGAAGAGATAGGCGTACCTAACTGGTGCGCAGTCTCTTTGGACAATCCTACCCATAAACGGTTCTGCTCACTTCGCTGAGCCGTTAGCATCATGATGACAGCGATGGCCATGAAAATGAAGATAAGTGCGAATTGCGCGTACGGTACGTAACGAAGACGCGTCAGCAGGTTACTGTCGTTCCAGTAGATATACTGGGTAGTCGCCTCGTCGATCTTCAGTTCTATGGGACCGTGGTATTTGTCAGTTGATAATTGATAATTGACAATTGACAATTTTTTATCTTCCACATTTCGGCTGGCAAGAACTTTGCCTTCGGCATCACAGATGAAGACCGGGATCGTGGTGTTCTTCTCGATGATCGACATGTAGAAATCGATGTCGGCATCGTCATCTGCCACGATTAATTGTCGCTCGGCTTCTGCCCAGATGGCCATGTTCTTCTGTTCTTCAATTTGCAGGGAACGTGCCAGGTTGTTGGTGAACAATACGGAAATCGCCACGATAAACATGGCGATTACCAGTACGATTGTTCCTATTCTTCGGTTGGTCATACTAATTGACAATTGTTAGTTGATAATTGACAATTATCCTAACATCGCCAGGAGGACTCCTGCCGCTACAGCAGAACCGATGACACCGGCTACATTCGGACCCATGGCATGCATGAGCAGGAAGTTAGACGGGTTCTCCTCTTGTCCTACCGTTTGCGATACACGTGCAGCCATAGGCACAGCCGAAACACCGGCCGAACCGATGAGCGGGTTGATCTTCTCCTTGAGGAAGAGGTTCATGAACTTAGCCAAGAGCACTCCGCCTGCGCTACCCAAACCGAATGCCACGATACCCATCGCGAGAATCATCAACGTTTGCAGGTTAAGGAAGCTGGCACCCGTAGCTGTTGCGCCGACAGAGAGGCCGAGGAAGATGACCACGATGTTCATCAACTCGTTCTGCGCGGTCTTGGACAGACGGTCCACTACTCCACATTCTTTCATCAGGTTACCGAGCATCAGACATCCGATCAGCGGAGCTGCAGACGGAAGGATGAGGGCTACGATAGCGGTGATGATGATCGGGAAAACGATCTTCTCGGTCTTGGATACCGGACGCAGTTGTCCCATCTTTATTGCACGTTCCTTCTTAGTCGTCAACGCACGCATGATAGGCGGCTGGATAACCGGCACGAGAGCCATATACGAGTATGCCGCAATAGCAATCGGACCCAGCAACCAAGGCGCCAGTTTAGAGGTCAGGAAGATGGATGTAGGACCATCGGCTCCACCGATGATACCTATGGAACCGGCTTCTGCGGGAGTAAAGCCCATCGCGTTTGCGCAGAGGAAGGTAACGAAGATACCTATCTGCGCAGCTGCACCGAGGAGGAGAGACTTGGGGTTGGCAATCAGCGGACCGAAGTCGGTCATGGCACCTACACCGATGAAGATCAGACAGGGATAGACTCCGGCCTTGACACCGATATATAGCACATCCAGCAGACCACCCTCTTTGAGAATAGCTCCGTAAGAATGGTAGGCAGGATTGACCATCTCCACCCATCCTTCGGGGATAGCACCGTTATTGTCAATGACCATTGCAAAGTCCTTCTCCATTGCTTGTAGCATGTCTCCTGAATATTGCGCAGGATCCACCCACATTTTTTCCTGAAGGAACAATGTCCATAAGTCGCTATGGTACATGTCCGCTCCCGGCAGGTTAGTCAGCAACATACCGAAAGCGATAGGAAGCAGCAAGAGCGGCTCATATTTCTTATGAATGGCAAGGTAGAGCAAAAAGAAACTGATTAAGAGCATAGCGCCCTGTTGCCAGCCCATTTGCAGGAACCCCATGTCATTGAAAAATTCAATTATATTCATAATTGGATATATTTTTAGTCGACTAGTCTACTGGTCAACTGGTCTACTAGATTATCCTAAAACGATGAGGAGGTCATCCTGCATCACGTTCTGGCCCGGAGTAACGGCGATCTGTTTAACGGTGCCGTCCGCCTCTGCCATGATGGCATTCTCCATCTTCATGGACTCAAGCGTAAGGAGGGTGTCGCCTTTCTTGACTGCTTGTCCTTCGGAAACGAGCACTTTGATGACCGATCCGGGCAGCGGGCTCTTCACTTGAACGCCTGCAGCAGGTGCTGCCGGAGCTGCTTTCGGAGCTTCAGTTTTTGGAGCAGCAGGAGCCGGCTTCGGAGCTACAGGAGCTGCCTTTGGTGCGGGTTTTGCAGCAGGAGCAGCTGCTTGAGTTTCAACTTCATATACTTTGCCGTTAACGGTTACTTGTGCCTTACCGGCTTCCATTTGTTCTACAGCGCACTTGTACTCTACGCCGTTGATTTTAAATGCAAATTCTTTCATTGTTGTTAAAAATTATTCTTAGCCCCTATCGGGGCACGATTAATATCGGCTTCGTTAAAAGCCGACATTGTTCATACCGATTGATTTCTCATTCCAAGCTGTCTCATGCTTGCGCAGGGAGATCATAGCTGTCGGAATGTCATGTTTAGCGTCGCACGCGAGATAAAGGGCGTACGCGATAGCAGCGATGTCTTCGTCTCCCGTTTGCGCCAAAGCCATAGCGATAGCTGCTTTCTCCGGTTCCGAAGGAGCGACATTGGCTGTTGGCTTTTGGCTATTTGCTTTTGGTTCTTCTTTCGGAGCTTTCGGGGCCTTGGGCGCTGTGGTTTTCTGCATGATCCATCCAAATCCCTGAAGGATGAAGACAAGGCAGAAAAGGAGCACCAGCACGATGCCAAAGCCTAAGCCTGTCACCATCCAGATCTCCGACCATGTAAGTGATTCAACTGCAAGAAGTATCATATTACAATGGTATATTAGAGTGTTTCTTGAGCGGGTTGGTCAGACGTTTTGTCTGCAGCATCTCGAACGCACGAATGATGCGGCTACGGGTGTAGCGCGGTTCAATGACGTCGTCGATATATCCGCGATTAGCAGCCTGGTACGGAGAAGCAAACAGATCTTTGTACTCTGCCTCTTTCTCTGCAATGAAAGCTTTCTTCTCTGCCGGATCTTCGATAGCCTTGATAGCCTTGGCTTGCAGCACACCTACTGCCCCACTCGCACCCATGACTGCGATCTCCGCGTTCGGCCAAGCGTAGCACATATCGCCGCGGAGTTGTTTACAACTCATCACAATGTGGCTACCACCGTACGATTTGCGAACAGTAATGGTTACTTTTGGAACAGTTGCTTCGCCATATGCGAACATCAGTTTTGCTCCATGATCGATGATACCTGCGTACTCTTGTCCGGTACCACAAAGGAAGCCCGGAACGTCAACCAGGGTAAGAATCTGAATGTTGAATGCGTCGCAGAAACGAACGAAACGGGCAGCTTTACGGCTGGCGTCGCAGTCCAGCACACCTGCCAACCAAGAAGGTTGGTTAGCGATGATACCTGTCGAACGACCATTGAAACGAGCGAAACCGCAGATGACATTCTTGGCGTAGTCTTTGTGAACCTCCATGAAGTCACCGTTATCCACGATCGTATTGATGATCTCGTGCATGTCGTAGGGCTTGTTCGGATCGTCCGGAACGATATCGTTGAGGTTGTCATCCACGCGGGTGATGTCATCGGTGCACTCTACGAGCGGAGCCTCCTCCATATTGTTTTGCGGAATGAAGGAAACGAGACGACGTACTTCTGCGAGTGCCTCTTCTTCGGTAGCTGCCACAAAATGGGTCACACCGGATTTGGTGGCATGGATATGTGCACCACCGAGTTGCTCAACCGTCACATCTTCACCCGTAACGGATTTTACTACCTTCGGACCGGTAATGAACATGTAACTATTCTGCTCGGTCATCATAATAAAGTCGGTCAACGCAGGGCTATAAACTGCACCACCTGCACACGGACCAAAGATAACAGATATCTGAGGAACGACACCCGAAGCCAAGATGTTACGCTCAAAGATCTCGGCATAGCCGGCAAGGGCACATGCTCCTTCCTGGATACGTGCTCCACCCGAGTCATTGAGACCAATGATCGGCGCTCCGAGTTTCATCGCCTGATCCATGACATTACAGATCTTCTGCGCCATAGTCTCAGAAAGCGAACCTCCGATAACCGTTGCGTCTTGTGCAAAAACGAATACCAGACGACCGTCAATAGTACCCGATCCTACTGCTACACCGTCACCCAAGAACACTTTCTTCTCCATACCGAAGTCATGGCAACGGTGGGTCAGGAACATGTTCACTTCTTCAAACGAACCTTCGTCCAGCAGCATGTTAATACGCTCGCGGCAGGTATAACTGCCTTTTGCGTGATGCTTCTCTACGGCTGCTTCACCGCCACCGGCAATCGCCTTCTCGCGGTTTTCAACCAGCTTGTTTAATTTAGCAGCGTCCATAGTTATGCGGGTTGTTGACAGAGTTCAGTTAATACACCCTTGGTAGATTTCGGGTGGAGGAAAGCGATCATCAAGTTCTCAGCACCTTTGCGCGGAGCCTTGTCGATGAGTTGGATACCGGCTGCCTCGCATTCTGCGAGTGCCTCTGCTACGTTCTCAACGTTGAAAGCAACGTGGTGAACACCACCGCGACCACCGTTTTTCTCGATGAACTTAGCGATGGTTGATTCGGGGCTTGTCGGCTCCAGCAACTCGATCTTCACTTCGCCGACCTTAAAGAAAGCCGTGCGAACTTTCTGATCTTCAACTACTTCGATTGAATAACACTTGTTTCCGGAAAGGAACTCAAAGAAGGGAGCAGCCTCTTCGATAGAGGTAACTGCGATACCCAAATGTTCAATGTGTGTGGGTTTCATAATGTAATATGATTTATGATTTATTATTTATGGTATCTAATTTTTTCCAAATCGGCTGCAAAGTTACGAAAAAAAAATGACATACACAAGAGTGTATGCCACTTTTTCAAAAATTTTCAGCAAATAGCGCCGTTTCGTTTAGAAAGCAAGAGCAGCTGCACTGAGTGCACTTGCCAAAACAATCAAGGCGATCAATCCGATGAAGGTGATTACGAGACCGGCAATAGCCAAGCCACGCGGAGCCTTGCAAACGCCGATGATAGAGAAGATCAAACCTAATACCCAGAGGATCCATCCGAGTACCGGAACCCAGCTGAAGATCAATCCCAGCAATGCCAATACAAAACCGGCAACAGCCATACCGTTGGAACGTTTTACAGGTGCTTGCGGAGCTGCAGCAGCTTCATTTTTCTTTACTTCTTCCATAAAAATAAACTTTTAATTTGCCTACTCTTCATCGGATTTTCGGCTCACTCCGTTTTGTATTTTTTACAAAATCGCTGCAAAGTTACTAAAAAATTATGATATATGCAAATTTTATGTCACTTTTTGTTATTTTTTATCCAAATGACGGCATCTGATTCGAGGGTCCATGAGGAGAGAGGAGTTGAGGGTGTATAGCCGGCAGAGCGATAGAGGGAGGAACAAGGGATGTTGTTGGTGGCAATGACGGCGTAAAGGACACGGAGATAGAGGAAGTCGAAGGCATAGGACTCCAATTGTTCCAAAACAAGACGCCCTACTCCTTTACCTCTGTATTCCGGAGCAACGTACATACCTATTGCTGCGCGGCGATTACGGGGATCGAAATCAAACAGATCCATACAACCGCATGTAACACCATCGATTTCGATGATTAGTCGTAATTGTCCGTCTTTATAGATATCACCGGTAGTGGAGGTAATATAATCACGCAAGTCCTTCTGCGAGAGCGGATTATGGTTGGAACCATCAGCCCATACCGAGGCGTCGTTCTCCCATTGATAGAGGAACGGAAGGTCTAAAGGTTCTATTTTGCGAAGTTTAATCATTAAACAACCTGGCGAGGAGACCTTTTTTCTTTTTTACGCTAAGGTCTTCCATATTTCCTTGCGGAGCGGGTTCGAAAGGATGACCGGTGTGGATCATGTTGTAAATAACTCCCCACTCGGGCAGACCGCCAAGATTTCGGTCATCGATCCAAAGATCGGCTACCAGTTTACGAGCTGTACCATGTGCCGGTTCTTCTTCCGGATAATTGGAGTTAACAGCATAGAACTCAAGTCCTTTGGACTTGCAATAATCTAATGCTTCTTGCAGCAATTCCCCTTCCCGTACGGTCCAAAGGATGACCTGGTGATGGTCCTCATCTTGCAGTTTTTTCAGTGTCTGAATGGCAAACGGAATCGGTTTGCCGATTTTCGGGTACTCATGCGTTACAATAGTACCATCAAAGTCACAAGCTATTATCATAAAAATTTACGATTGGACGATTTACGAATGAACGATTTAGTATGTCTCTACATTGGGATCATCAGGGGTCATCTCTTTATCCAGTTTGCCGAGTGTGGGTTTGGTAAAATACCAAGACACTGCAGCGATAGCCGCAACCCAAAGCATGGATTTATAGACCGTTGTTCCCATGGCGTAATGAGCAATGATTCCAAGAATCATTGTGTTGCTAACCAGTAAGATACGCCAGATAGCCAAGCGACGATAATGCTCCAGCGTCTTCGGCTTGCGCCATTTGACAAGATAGAGCCCCAGCGGAATAGTCAGCAGGGCATCAAAGATGACGATGTATTGGATGATCTGTCCTTTCTGAGATAAGTAATCAACAAAAGGTGCGCCATCCATATATTTTGACCGCACGTAATACATGAGAGTGAGGACGATGATTGCAAGAATCATCATGCCGTAATACACCCAGTTCAGTTGTCTAACGATTTTCTCTTCCATTTTATTTTATCCTTTGAATTCTATTCTATTGACGATAGAGCGCCCTAAGGTAATCTCGTCTGTATATTCAAGTTGGTTGCCGACTGCTACGCCACGTGCTATTTGAGATAGTTTGGGCACTTCAGACAGTTCTGCATTTTGTATCCGGCGATAGATATAAAAATTAGTAGTATCTCCTTCCATCGTGGTAGGCAAAGCAAGGATGACTTCATCAACTCCGCCTTTGGCGATACGTGCGATAAGGGAGTCAATTTCTATATCTTTTGGTCCGATACCTTCCATCGGAGAAATGATACCGCCGAGCACATGATACACACCGTTATACTGACCGGTATTCTCGATAGACATGACGTCCTGCACGTTCTCCACCACACAAATCGTACTATGATCCCGTCTGGTAGATCCGCAAATCGGACATATCTCCGTATCGGAGATGTTATGACACTCCCTACAGTATATCACATCATGTTTGAGACGCGTGAAGGCATTGGAGAACGCCTCCACTTCTGCATTTGTCTGACGCAAGAGATGCAACACCAAGCGCAGAGCGGTTCTGCGCCCTACTCCAGGCAACGATGCCATTTGGTTAACGGCTTGCTCTAATATTGCACTCGGGTATTCAGACATTATTTAATTTTTCTTAGCCCAACGGGCAGGCAGAACACGATAGGGATAACGAGATCGTATGTCTTCTGCATTAGGACAATCGATCCGGTGGATACGGATTCCTTTAAGTACAGAGACAAAAGCAAAGATAGGGTCTCCGGGCTGCGGATTACAACATTTTGAGAGGTTATAATCCACATTCTTGACGTTCATATCAACTTCGATAGCGAGACCTTTGAGTTCGGATTTATCTACGTATTCCGTATGCTCACGTGGGGTGACGGATTGCTCTTCGGGTTCCAATAATACATCCCGAAGGCGTTGCACATCTTCCTTTCCGGTTGCCACTGACTGATACATATCCGACACAGCTTTGTAACCAAGCCGGGTTGCCATCTTTGTGATATCTCCCTCGGTATAGTTGATTTTCCAGTTCTTGAACTTCCGGTCTATGATCTCTTTTCCTTCAGCAGCCTGTTTGTACTCAATCTCCTTAAGCGCCTGACGTATTTTGTTTTTGGCTTTTGTCGATGCCACAAAAGTAAGCCAATCGGCATTCGGATGTTGGTTAGGCGACGTCAATACAGACACCTGATCACCGTTCTCCAACTTCTGCCGAATAGAAACGTTTTGATTGCGAATAGTACCACCCACGCAATGCGCGCCGACTTCGCTATGTATCGAGTACGCAAAATCCAATACGGTAGCCCCTTCCGGAAGTCGTCTCAGATCACCAGTCGGGGTGAAAACATAGACGTCTCCGGAACGTTGAACAATGGAACCTTTAACTCCTTTGTACGACCAGTGTGCTGCTACTCCTTGCTCTGCCACTTCGTCCATACGACGGGTACGAATCTGTACCTCTACCCAACGATTTTCGGGACCAAGAACGGTCGTATGCAAGGACTCATAACCATTCTCCTTGGGCACAGAGAGCCAATCACGAAGACGTTTCGGGTTAGGGGTAAAGATGTCGGTGATAAGCGAATAAACCTGCCAACAATCGGATTTCTCTTTCTCCAAAGGAGAATCGAGGATAATACGGATCGCAAAGAGGTCATAGATCTTATCCACATCACAATGCTGCGCCTGCATTTTATGGTAAATCGAGTGGATCGATTTGGGTCGTCCTTTGATGGTAAAGGAAAATCCTTCTGCCTTCAGTTTAGCCTCCAGCGGCGCAATGAAAGAAGCGATATAGGCTTCCCTCTCCGCTTTTTTTGCATTTAGCGCATGCGCGATATATTTATAGGTGTCGTAATCAAGAAACTTAAGTGCAAGATCTTCCATCTCGGTTTTGATCTGATACAAACCGAGTCGGTGCGCCATCGGAGCATGCAACGTCTGGGTTTCTTTGGCTATATGACGCCTCCTATCGGAGTCTCCCTCCGCGTCCAACTGTCGCATCAATTCCAGACGCTCGTTTAATATCGAATATAAGACTTTATTACTGTCTTCCATATTAATCTTATCAAAAAACGCTGCAAATTTAGTGAAAAAAATCTATTTACGCAAGTAAATACGATTAATTTTACGATTTTTCTTGCACATATGCAATTTTTTTTGTAACTTTGCGCCGAATTTGTGCAAACTATTAAAATTTAATCATAATGAAAGCCACAAAACCAATTGTTATTTGTCTTCTTGTTGCAGCCGTCATCATGATGGGAATCTTCTGCATCAAGAGCGTTACCACCCCTATTAAGTTCGAGAACATCCGTTCTGAGCGTGAGGTAGCAGTGATTAAACATCTTGTTGACATCCGTACAGCGGAGTTGGAGTATCACCACCATTTTGGTCGTTATACCGCCAGTGCTGATACGTTGATGATTTTCCTAAAGACGACCCCGAAAAAAGAGGTGTTGAAGGAAGGAAGTCTGACGGATAAACAGCTTGAGGATGGTATCACCGAGCATAATGCCGTTAAGACCATCGAGGCAGCCAAGAAGAAAGCACTGAAGAAGAATACGTTTGAGAACGATTCGTTGCTTTATGCGTATATCTGGGAGAACGACGCGGACGTAAAGAAGAAAGGTCTGCAGGGTTTCCGCCGTGATACGATTGAGTCCAATATGATTCAGACTTTGTATAAAGGCGAGTACACGGAAGAGACAATTGATCAGATTATCGAGATTCCGTATAGCAACGGTCAACAGTATGAGTTTGAGACAGATAACGACTACAAGACGGACAAAGGTATTCATATCCCATTGTTGGAGGTTCGCGCTCCGTACGAGAGTTATCTGGGCGACCTGAACAAGCAGGAGTTGGTTAACCTGAAGGATCGTGAGGAGAAATTAGGTCACTTTGCCGGTTTGAAGATCGGTGACATCTACGGTCCGAACAACAACGCAGGTAACTGGGAATAACCTGTTTAGAACCGGAGCAAGATAGCCATGCGGATCATTTCCGGAACATATGGGGGGCGGCGCTTGTCGCCCCCTAAAAATATCACAGCGAGGCCGACGACGGACTTTGCCAAGGAGAGTTTGTTTAATCTGCTCAATAACCGCATGGATTTTGAGGGGATAGATGTATTGGATCTCTTTGCCGGCACAGGCGGTATCGGTATCGAGTGTGTCAGTAGAGGTGCGAGAGAGGTAACGGCTGTAGAGATCGCGCACACCCAGCAGAATTGGATTATCAATTGTTGTAAGCAATTAGGAATCAGAAATCTAAGTGTGATACGAGGTGATGTGTTTAAGTTTCTGAGTGCTTGCCGCACGAAATATGATTTCATCTTTGCGGATCCACCTTATGCTTTAGAGGCGCTTCCTACCCTGCCCGATGTTATTTTGAATCAGGCTATCTTAAAAGAAGACGGATGGCTCGTTATTGAGCACGGTAAGGATACGGATTTCACCACTCATCCGAGACATAAAGAAACGAGAACATACGGCAGCGTACATTTCTCCTTCTTCCAATAAAAAAAAGAGGCAAACGCCTCTTTTTCATTATAGTTCCACGTAGATTTCCAGCAGTTTACAATGCCCTTGCGGTTCAATGAGAATGTCATTGAGGCAGGCCGGAATAAGTACGGCTTCACCTAAACGGAGTAAAACAGTTTTATTTTCCTCGGTTTCGCAATCAAGAGCCGTAACGGTACATGCACCTTCCACGCACATATAGGCCACAAACGAGTCGAGTGGCGCATAATCCCGTTGGACCGTTTGGGTAAGAGTCAAGAGATTCGTAGTGAAATACGGCGACTGTTTGAGATTGACCACTCCGTCTATCCGAGGTGAAGTAGAGGTGCAAGAGGCTTCGTTCTCCGGATCAAAGTCCATGACTTGCAGCGCCTTATCCAATTTGAGCGGTCGTTTCTTGCCGTCATTACCTACCCGATTATAATCATAGAGTCGATAGGTAATATCGGAGTTCTCTTGGATTTCTGCCACAATAGTATCTTTACGCATAGCGTGTACCGTTCCGGCAGGAATAAATGCCACATCTCCTTCGTGTACTTTGTACTCGCGCAAGTAGTCCGCCAACGAACCATCTGCAATGGCAGCATGGATAAGCGAGGTGTTCATCTGCTGTTTCCAACCCAGATAAATAGACGACGCTCCGTTAGCCGGCATGACGTACCACATCTCCGTTTTACCCAAACAATGCTCATTCTCCAATGCAAAATCATCTCCCGGATGAACCTGAATAGATAGATCATCGGTTGCGTCGATAAATTTCATCAGCAATGGGAAATGATCACCGAACACATCGTACACTTTCTCCCCCACCAGTTCATCCATATAGACTTCCAACAAGTCCTGCAAGGAATCGCCTTCATGCGAGCCATTGGCTACTTCCGTCGGATATTTATCGATATCGGATATCACCCACGCTTCGCCAACGTTCTCATAATCAGCAGGAACATGGTCATACCATTGTTCAATAGTATGACCACCCCACAATTTATGGAATAACTGCGGTTTGAATTTAAACGGATATAAAGCCATTATTTAATGTTTCGGATATGTTTCTCCCATTTCCATGCGGACGCAAGGACATCGCGAATCGGTGTATCGGCTTTCCAACCAAGTACTTCATTGGCTTTTTTCGGAGCTGCCCATACCTGCTCGATATCTCCTTCCCGACGTCCGACGATGGTATATGGGATCTTGACACCTGTTGCCGCTTCAAACTCATTGATAAGCGTCAGAACGGAAAGACCGGTACCTGTACCGAGGTTGAAGACTTCCACTTGATCACGATCTTTGGCGTTCAGCATGCGCTCAATAGCTTTGACATGTGCCTTTGCCAGATCTACTACGTAGATATAATCGCGAATACAGGAACCATCCGGCGTATTATAGTCATTTCCGAATACTTTGAGTTCCGGACGGAGTCCTGCCGCTGTCTGTGTAATGAAAGGAAGCAGGTTCTGCGGAACGCCGTTCGGCAGTTCTCCGATAAAAGCAGAAGGGTGCGCTCCTATCGGGTTGAAATAACGCAAGATGGTGGCATTCAGTCCTTTATCTGCATGTGCCTCGTCATTAATAATCTCTTCGTTGATCTGCTTAGTGTTGCCATAAGGAGAGAGTGCTTTTTGGATAGGCGCTGTCTCATCTACCGGCAGATGGGCCTCATCGGGTTGACCGTAAACGGTACAGGAAGAAGAAAATACGAGATTGGCCACTTGGTGTACACGCATCACTTCCAATAAGGTACACAGACTGCCCAAGTTATTACGGTAGTAAAGAAGCGGTTTCTCCACCGATTCTCCTACTGCCTTGCTGGCTGCAAAATGGATTACACCCACAATATCAGGATATAACTTGAATACATTATCCAAGTCCATATAATTACCGCAGTCGATATTGGCAAATTCAGGTCTGCGTCCAACGATAGCTTTGATGCCGTCCAATACGTCGATGGAAGAGTTACTGAGATTATCAACAATGGTCACCTCATAGCCCTGTTGCATCAACTCGACAGTTGTATGAGATCCTATATAACCGGTTCCACCGGTAACTAAAATTCTAGCCATAATTAAAACAATTTAGCAGGATATTCTCCGGCTTCGATGAGTTGGTTAATCTTTGCTACTACTTGCGGACGATCCTCTGAGTATGTCACGCCAAACCATTTGGACGGAGTGTCCAACACTTTGCAGGTTGCCTTTCCCTCGGTAATGAGTTGGTTAACCAATGTCGGGATATAGAACTCCGATTTCAATTCCTGTCCGTGCTCTGCCAAGAAAGCGCGGAAAGCCTCGTCGCTATATTGGAAATACTCCGGTGTGAAGCCCCACATATTCATCGATACAGGCGTATGCGGATCAAGCGGTGTATCTACATCACCTTCCGTGAAGACGATCGTACCGTTCTTCTCTTCAATCTTCGTACGCTCTACAACGTCGGTCAGATGACCTTCTGCATCGGTAGCACAAACGCCACGACTGACAGAACCGTTCTCACTCAGTGTGTTACATACACGATAACCTACCATGCAGTATTCACCTTGCTTGCCTTCTACGGAACGCAGGAAGTCCGCCAACACCTGGTAAGACTCTTTGCCGTAGAAGTCGTCGGCATTGATAACCGCAAAGGGTTCTTTGATCAGATCACGCCCCATCAACACAGCGTGATTCGTACCCCATGGTTTGGTACGCTCTGGGTTGTAGGTACAGCCTGCAGGCACTTTGTCAACCGACTGGAAGCAAATCTCACATTGTACTTTGCCCTCGTATTTGGATAATACTACACGACGGAAATCTTCTTCAAAATCTTTACGAATGACGAATACGATTTTACCGAATCCTGCGCGTAAAGCATCAAACACGCTATAATCAAGGATTGCTTCACCATTGGGACCCAGACCGTCCATCTGTTTCAGTCCTCCATAACGGCTACCCATTCCGGCAGCTAAAATAAATAATGTAGGTTTCATATCTGTATTAATTTATGATTTCAGGTTTATAATTTACTCATTAACGATGATGGTTTTACCATCTTTTTTCTTATGCCGGAACCAAAGTCCGTACACTTCGGAGCAGTTTCCTGCCGTAATAAAGGCCTGGATATGATTATTACGGATGAACGCCATCAGGGACGAGAACTCATTCTGTGTAAGCAGCACTTGGATCTCTGTATGTTCTTCTCCACTGTAACCACCTTGAATCTTATAAAGGGAGCAACCACGCACCAGGCCATTAACAATATATTGGCGGATTCGATCGGATGCATTGGATACGATACATACACGCTTGCGTTTATTCAGCGAAGCGGTGAAGTAATCGATAGCCAAACCGTTAATCCAAGTTCCGATGATACCGATAACCACCATACGGAAGTCATTGATTAAGAACGCCGAACAGCAAATGATGATACCACCGATAGCCACTGACGTACCGATATCAAAATGCAGGTATTTATTAACGATCTTTCCTAAAATATCCAAACCTCCGGTAGAAGCATTGATACGGAACATAAAGGCCTGACAGATACTCAGTAAGAGTACAAAGCAAATCAAATCGAACCACACATCACCCATCCCGATTCCTCCGCTCATAACGCTGTCTCTCACCTGCTCCATCCATTCGCCTGCACGGTTCTGGATATACGGATTACCGTTCCCGTCTGTTGTCAGCAGTCCTGCCTGCAATTGGCTAAGTGTGTCGGGATCCGTGATAACACGGTGGGTAAGATTGGTATAAGGATAGATACGATCCCATACTTGGGTGAGCGGACCTAAGATCATGGCCGTATAGACAGTCTTGGCGCCAAACTCATTACCGATCAAAATAAATGCCAGCAAAAGAAGGAAGGCGTTGATACCCATTACCCAATAGGAGAACGTGTCCGGTGTACCGCCAAAGAGCGAGTTAAGAACGATAGACAAACCGGATATCGAACCAACTATCAAGTGGCTTGGCATCAGGAAATAATAAACGGCTGCCGCACCAAGGCTCATACCAATGGTCATCATCAGTAACTCCCGCCAAAACTTTTTGGTTCCTAAGGTGTGCCAGATGAATTTTCCTTGTTCACACCAATAGTTTTTCGTAAAATATTGTTTCAAATGTTCCATTCTTTCATTTACGATTGGACGATTTACTCCTTCACTACCAACCGGGCTGTCCGTCGAGTAGTCTGACTCAGCATGATCGTTCGTCCTGCTTTGGCTTGCTCTAATACTTCGGGAGTGGTTCCTCGAATAGTAAGAAGCGACAAATGGTCGTTGTACGATACGTTAAATCCCTTTTGCAGTGCTTCAATAGCACCCTGCACAAAACGCGTGTTATCCACACAAACAGATATCGTTATCGCAGAGGACTGAATCAACGACACTTTGAGTCGATGCTGATGGATGATATCGAAGATCTCACTCAAACTTTCCTCTAATGCAAAGGAAAAATCCTTAGCTCGCATGGTGATGAGAATCTGGTTCTTTCTCCATATATACACCGGTATACCAACCGGTCCTACTCCATCATCCGAGATAACGGAGCCGGAGGCTTGCGGATCGCCGAATGGCTTCACGTACAACGGAATATGCTTGTTCTCAAGCGGCCGAATGGATTTTGGATGCATCACCTGCGCGCCGGAATTGGCCAATTCGACTGCATCCATGTAACGCAGAGAAGGGATAAGCACCGTGTTGGGTTCGATACGGGGATCGGCATTGAGGATACCCGGCACATCTTTCCAGATCGTTACGGACTCTGCATCAAGATAGTTACCTAACACCGCAGCCGAGTAGTCAGATCCTTCCCTACCAAGGGTCGTTCGTTTGCCGTCTTCCGTACCACCGATAAAGCCTTGCGTGACTACGATACCCGGGCGATTCGGTCTATCCCAACCTGCTCGTATAACAAAACGGCTGGTCGTTTCATCGATGACCGCTTCACGCCAAGTATTATCCGTACGCAGCAGTTTCGGCATATTCCACCATTCTACGGAAAGTCCTTGCTTTAGCAGATACACAGCGACAATCTGTGTGGACATAATCTCACCCAATGAAACCACTTGATCGTAGTTCTCGTCGTACGGCAAGGATGGATCGTAAGGAATCTCACCTTGCAGACGGATATCAACACCGGGCTGCAACCCAAGTTCATTCATGATAGCGACATGAAAATCGATGATATCAACCCATTGCGTCAAGGCTTTGTCTTCTTGTCCGGCAGCAAGATAATCCACCACCCGTTCCAAAGCGTTGGTAGTCTTACCCATAGCAGACACCACAACCATCAGATCATTGGCTCCTTCAAGCCGAACGATCCGTTCTACGTTTCGTACACCTGCTGCATCTTTAACTGATGCTCCACCGAATTTAAAGACTTTCATCCGATTATCGATTAGAGATTCGCCATGCGGATGGCAGTATAAGCTCCTTCGATGCCTTTGTTACCCAACTTACCGCCGCAACGGTCCAACGCCTGTTGTTTGTTAAGAACCGTAAGCACTGAGAAGATAACGGGCACTTTACCTTGTACATTCAGCATTGCCACGCCTTGCGTCACCGACTGACACACATAATCGAAATGCGGTGTATCTCCTTGAATGACACAACCGACAACAATGATTGCATCAACGTGTTCCTCTTTGGCAATACGCGCTGCACCATAGGTAAGCTCTACCGTACCCGGTACGTGAACGACGGAAATATTCTCCTCTTGCACACCATGCTGAAGGAAGGTCTCCATAGCGCCTTGCGCCATGGCGTAGGTGATCTCGCTATTCCAGTCTGCTACAATAATCGCATAGCGCTGACGTGAAAGCACGTCAGCGCTAGGGATTTGATTAGCATCATATTTCGACAAATCAGTAGTCATTACCTTTTGTCATTTACCATTTGCCATTTATTCGGCAATGGCGATGTATTTGTCAATGTCGTTTGCTTCGGCTGATGCCGGATAGTTCTCTTTGATAGCCTTGAAAGCCTTGAGCGCCTTAGCGTTCTCGCCCTCATGCAGATAAACGATTCCGGCTTTCTTCAGACTCATCGGAGCGATGGCCTCGTTACCGGACTTAGCGGCTGCCTCAAATGCTTTGGCTGCTGCCTCATAGTCCTGCAACTCTACATAAGCGTCACCGAGCAACTGCTTAGCTGCCGCACCAATGTTGATGTCGTTAGCCGAGAATTTCTTCAGGTACTCAGCGGCCTCTTCATACTGACCTTGCTCATAATAAATGACGCCTGCATACAATGCAGCCAATTCGCCTTGCTGATTGCTGTAACTGTCAGCCGTGTTAGCAAAACCTTCGAACTCATTACCGTCACCGGTGAGCGCCAAGTTGTACAGTGTTTTCGCTTCCTCAGCAGAACCTCTCATCTCTGCCTCGTTGGCAGCCATGAAATAAGCAGCAGCCTTGGCATTCTCTTCATTCGCCTGTGCTTGCTTAGGCGATAGTACGAATTGACGGAATGCAATCACTGCTGCTACTACAAGAATAGCAATTGACACGCACCAACTGAGTGCATTTGCGTGATCTTGAATCCATTTGCCGGCGCCCGTAAGTGTCTCATTTACTTCCTGAAGACGTTCGTCTTGCTTCTCAAAATTGTTTTGTTTCTTCTTTGCCATAATATTGTAATTTTTGTATTTTCTGTCAAAAAGCGTGCAAAGTTACAACTTTTTTTTGAATTGTGCAAATATTTTCTTAAGAAAATAAAAAATAGGCACAAAAAAAGCGTCCACATAGCTTTACTCGAGAAAACTTCCTGAGAATAGGATTTGAGGCCTGCTTTTTCCTCTGTAATCCGGCCACCTCTATCCGCTCGCCTCTTTCGAGGGTCATGGCTGGCGAGTACCGGCACGCCATTAGTGAAGCATTTGCACTCGGTTAGTTATTATTTGTTGAGTTTTCCGGTTCCTATTGCTAAGGGACGCTATTATTAGTATTGATGCCACGCTATTGTCACTACAATGCGGTGGGTATCTGCTTGTATTTCATAGGGTGTTGCTTGTTCGTAAGCATATAAATTAAGTCCTTGCCAGCGGTACTGATAGGCAGCTTGGGCGATGAAATACCTTCCTCTATACCCTGCCGCGACAGAGACATATTGTGTCCGGCGAGGATGTTGGAAATAGGTATCCTGACGGTCAAAACTCTCCACCATTGGAACGAGTTTTGTAGCGGGTTTAAACGTACTCTCATAGGCATATCCGGCATTGAGATAGAATCCCATGACTGGAATCACTTCCGCTCCGATACGCAGCGAATGCATGGCATCTTCGTTTTTTTGTTGCAGATAATCATACTGCAACGCTACCATCCCGTACGCACCAATCTGGAAAGCCACCGAAGTGGAGGTATGTAGCGGCATGTGAAAACTATTATCGCCTCTCACATCCAAATTCGGTGCATACGAATAACGGATTGAGTCCGTCTGCGCCGAGAAAGTACCGGATGTGTAGGTATTGAGCGTACCTAACGAAGGGGTGTTGATACCGAAACCGACACGTAACCATTGGAGCGGGCGATAGATCAAACCGGCGGATAAGGTACAACCTGCGCCCGAGAGCATCAAGGAAGTAACATTCCTGTTATAAAATGCCTTCCCTTCCGGCGTATAATCATCAAACCATTCTTGAAAATCCCCATCTGATGCCATGAGATAGGACTGGATCTGCAGTCCAAGTCCCACATACCACTGATGACCGATATTCATCGACCATTGGAACGCATATTCATCTACATAACCTCTTTCCGACAAGAACAAACCATGACCGGTGTTATAGCGACCTTGATTATATGCAATACCCAAATTCATTCCCGCCAACATAGCGCCAAAGGATGATTCGCCGTCCCCATAAGCATCTATCGTTCGGTTGTACGAATGCAACCTGCGATAGGAAAATAAGAAATTATGAGACTGCACCCCTTTGCTATTCAGCGTATAAGTAGGCATATCCAAGATCAGCGACATCTGCGGGCAGATAAACGAATTCCTTTTTGCCACAACATCTGATCCCGTTTGCCGGGTACGGTCAAAGGTCCCACCAAAAGAAGCCATCACCTCCATCCGTTGATACAAAGCACCTGCAGCGGGATTGTCCAAAGCTGCTGAAGGATCACCCCCTATCGCCGTCATCGCACCTGCCATTCCTACATAACGGGCTGAACCATTGATGGTTCGTTCGCTCAAACGGGCGAAGTCCTGAGAGAAGGTACAAAGGGACAATGTACTAAGTACCAAGGCTGCGATGGTTCGAATAATTCTCATTTGCGAATACGGACGGTGATGGTGGTATCTTGTTCGTTCAGTACCTCAATAATTGGCGAAACAGGCGTTACCGGTTCTTGTTCTGGATTCTCAGTAAGCACAGACGGTATCGATCTCACCGGTTCATCTTCCCAGTGATATGCGTCGTCTATCGGTAGCTTTGAAGCCGCACAAGCGGTTAACCCCAAGACCAATACGATGTAGTATGGTACTTTCGCCATTAGTTGTTAGTTATTATATTTTGCGGAATCCGATAATCTCACGCACCTCTTCTATGGTCTTCTCTGCACGTGCAGACGCAGCCTCTGCTCCCTGTCGCATGATACGATCCAACAAAGCATCGTCACTGGAATAAGCGATGATATTCTCCCGTATCGGTGCCAGCAGTTTATTGGCGTCAGCAGCCATCTGTTTCTTCATGTCGCCGTAACGAATTTCCATGCGGTTATAGAGGTCGTTGTAGTATTCTGCAGCCTCTTTACCGGACAGTAATTCACAGAGCGTGAACAGGTTTTGAATCACTTCTGGTTTCTCTTGATTAAACTGTGTCGGTCCCTGATCAGTTACGGCACGCATGATCTTCTTGGTCACCGTCTTCTCATCGTCACACAGATAGAGACAGTTACCTTCACTCTTACCCATCTTACCCGTACCATCCAAACCCGGTACTTTGACCGCTTTGTCTGCGAAATAGAAGGAAGCCGGTTCCTTGAAATATTCTACATTATAGATACGGTTAAAACGACGGGCGAAGAGACGCGCCATTTCCATATTTTGCTCCTGATCCTTTCCAACCGGCACTTTGTCTGCCTTGTGCATTAAGATATCCGCTGCCATCAGACAAGGATAAGTCAGCAAACCGGCATTAACGTTATCCGGCTGCTTGCGAACTTTCTCCTTGAATGACGTAACACGCTCCAATTCACCCAGATACGCGTTCATATTCAGATACAGATACAACTCCAGCACCTGTTTCACATCGCTCTGCACATAGATAGGTGCCTTCTGAGGATCAATACCGCAAGCCAGATACTCGCTTAAGATCGTCTTGACCGAACGTTTGATATTCTCCGGCGTCGGATGGGTGGTCAAGGAGTGCCAGTCTGCAATGAAGAACATACAGTCATATTCGTCCTGCATTTTCACAAAACTCTTCACCGCACCGAAATAATTGCCCAAATGCAAATTACCCGTCGGTCGTATACCACTAATAACTCTTTCCATAAATTCTCTAATTCCCTAATTCTCTAAACCCTAATTCCTTAAACCTCAATCGGTAACTGACGATAGATAGGTTGTGCAAGTGCCGTTAACGTAGTCGTATTTGCAACACCTGGTATCTCTTGGATCTTCGTATTCAACACCTGCAGCAGATGCTCGTTATCATGTGCAAACACTTTGACAAGCAGACCGAAAGCACCTAAGGTATATTGTGCCTCCACTACCTCCGGAATCTCCTTCAGTGCAGCAATGACTTTGTTGTACATCGACGCTCTCTCCATCGTGATACCGATATACACACACAGGTGATATCCCAAAGCAGCCGGCTCTACATGGTAACTGGAACCGGTGATGACACCGTTGTCAAACATCTTCTGCACACGCTGGTGTACTGCGGCGCGACTTACGTTACATTGCTCCGCTACATCCTTGAACGGAATACGGGCGCTCTGCGTGATAATTCTAAGAATTTTACGATCTAATTCGTCAATCTTTTCCATTACTGTAATAAAATGCTCAAATTTGACTGCAAAATTACAATTTTTTTTTGATATGTGCAAATTTTTTTGTACTTTTGCACAAATTTTGTAACATTATGACACTTGAGGAGTATATTTCATCTCATTCGACACCCGAAAATGCCGCATTGGAAGCCATCACACGTGATACCTATGTACATATACTCAATCCACATATGCTTAGTGGTCACGTGCAAGGACGGGTATTAAGTATGATCAGTCATATGATTCGTCCGCAGCGCATTCTGGAACTCGGTACGTTCACCGGTTACAGTGCGCTCTGTCTGGCGGAAGGCTTGGCAGAAGGAGGCAAAGTAGTGACCATCGAGCATAACGATGAATTGGAAGAAACCATACGACGTAATCTGTCCCGGTCTCCCCTATCTGACCGTATCGAATTGATCATTGGCGATGCAAAGGATATCCTTTCAACCTTCATCCATTCAACCGTTCACCCATTATTCGATCTTGTCTTCATCGATGCCGACAAACGGGAGTACTGCGCCTATTTTGAATTGGTCTATCCCCTGGTGCCTATAGGCGGGTTCATCTTGGCAGACAACACCCTTTGGGACGGTCATATTATTGATCCGGCGTACGATAAGGACAAACAGACCCTGGGACTTCGTGCTTTCAATGATCAAATCAAAGAGGATGACCGCTTTGAGCAAGTCATCCTCCCTATTCGTGACGGTCTTACGATTATTCGTAAAGTGCGTTAACGGATTCGTTTACCTTCCGCATTATAGATAGCGCCGTTTCGCTCGATGAACAGTTGACCGTTCACCAAACGTTTGCAGCAGTTGGTATCCTCCGGTATCAATTCCGGAATTGCTTCTACCTCTTTCGGTGTACCGATACGCAGTGTCGGGCGCAGATCATCTGTCCTATCCGGATAATTTGACTTCCATCCGGTAATATCTTCTACCAAGGACTGAACCGGTTCCTCTGCTGCGTCCATCGCCGTGCTAATCAGAAGTTCTTGGAAACTACGCATGAAAATATTATCCATCTTCTCATCGGTCAGTTCATGAATCATTCCATCCATGCCCTTATAGACCTCATTCGCCAAAGAGTCACCTAGCGCAGGGCGCTCGTTCTCATTGGCATCGCTATGGAAGAGATAGAGTTCAATAACGGTAGAACCGAAATACTTCTCCGTCAAGGCTATCTTAGTATCATCATCGGTAGGCAGACATGCCTTCACAATAGAAACTACCGCGTCCGGCAGATAGTCTGCCATTTTATCCGTCATACTCTCCGCTTTTGCCCATGCTCTAAGGGTCAGGGCCGGTAACATATTCTGCGCATGTTCTGTCATCCATTCCCGACTATAGGTGTACATATCCGGAATATTTTCCAGCGAAGTGATATAATCAGTACTCACAGCGATATCCGCTTGATTTTTGGCAAACGTCAACCAGCGGTAAGGACAAGGATAGGTGATCGGCGAACCGGTTGTGATCTCCACAAGACTGTCTTGCGTCAGGCCTGTCGTGTCCCGGAAAGTAGTGATACCGTTTACATGAAAATGTCCGGTCAGTACAAGGTGTACGCCATGATGCATCAAGCTGTCACGCAAGGCGTCTGCCTCTTTCATGCGGCAGGAACTCTCCAGCGTACCTTGTTTGTCAAAATGCTCCAAGATCTGCCAGTGACACATAGCGATGATACTATTCCCTTTAGCATTAGCACTATCAGCTTGTGCCAAAACAAAAGCCAATGTCTTTTTGGACATCTTACCAATTCCGGCTTTACCGTCCGTACCATCGATACCGATGACAGTCAGTCCGGGCAGCGGTTCTACAGCATAGGTATGCGAGTCTTCATCCCGAACAGCATCCTGATACGTACCCGGATAAAGCGTCTCCCAATTGGCACCCGGCAGGTCATGGTTACCCGGAATGACCAATGTACGGATACCCAGTTCTTGTAATTCATTGAGAGATTGCGAGACAAGTGCATGACTCTCTGCCTCTCCGTCACGCGTCAAGTCACCCGGGATAAGAAGCAAAGACGGTTGGTACTTCTTCGCCGTGTCCATCAAGGCATGCCAGATGGGTTCACTCAAGTCCACCATTTTACGCTGAGTCTGCATGTACTCGTCAAAATTGGCTTCCTGGTCAATGATTGACTGCGGCAATACGTGCGGATCAGCGATGACCATGATACGCTCTTGAGCAAAACTCAATAGGGGCAGCAGGGCTGCTGCTAAAAAGAAGATTTTTTTCATAAATAGTGATTATTGTATAGTTATTTCTACGCGTCTGTTTTGTTGGCGTCCTTCTTCGGTGTCATTGGACGCTACGGGTTTGGTGTCTCCGTAACCGAAGGCTTTGATTTTCGCTTCGTCGCAACCGTATGTCACTAATTGGCGCTTGACGGATTCTGCGCGGCGCTGCGAGAGGTCTTTGTTGGCTTCGGGTTTACCGATATTATCCGTGTGTCCAGCGAGTCGTACGGCATAGCCGTATGTCTGCACGAAAAGGGCGATACGTTTCAGTTCCGGCAGCGAGACGGGCAGGATTTGGTCACTGGCGGTCTCAAAGAGCAGGTTGTTGATAGCTACCGCTTCGTTCCGGCTAAGCACCGTAATAGGCTCCGGGCGCTTGTCTTCCGGCAGCGTGACGGTATAGATATCATGCCTGCGGCCGCTTTTCTGCGCATAGTAAGCCGTCTTGCCGTCCGCCGAGATCTTATATCAGCAATCCCGACCGGTGGTGTTGATGGTCGGTCCGAGGTTTTCGGGTTCGGACCAGCAGTTCCAGCACGTGTCGGCCAAGCGCCTTGACACCCATACATCGAGTTCGCCGAGCGTGCCTTCGCGATCCGAAGAGAAATAAAGGGTCTTCATGTCGGGATGCAGGAAAGGCGAGCGCTCCATGCCTGCAGTATTGATGACAGGTCCGATGGAGTACGGTGTACTCCACCCGCTTTCGGTGCGCTCACTGATGAAGATGTTCAGGCTCGCTTTTTCCTCGCCTTCCGCCGGATAATTGGCGGCAAAGAGCAAGGCGCTGCCGTCGGCGGTGATCATCGCGTCCGCTTGCCAGTTACCTAACTGCAGGTGTCGCGGAAGGGGACGGGGCTCCGACCATCCTTGCGGCCCGCGTACAGAGAAGCACATGCGGCCTTCGACGAAGACCAACATCGTGCGGCCGTCTCCGGAGACGGATGTCGGTGCTTCGTTGCGATACGGGCTGCATAAACCGGGCACTGTCTGCGCAGCACTCCACTCGCCTGTTTTGCAATCACGACGGGCAACAAAGAGATCTTCCGTCACATTCGTCTCTCCGCGGTTCAGGCCCACGAAGTAAAGCGTGTTGTCATCCATTGTCAGGGTCGGTCCGTATTCCTCGCCGAGCGCCGTATTGACGGTGGCTGGCAGAGCTTGCGGCGCGATGCTGTCCGGCGTGGTAAACGAGCAGAAGATCAGCACTAAGAGTTGGGCAGCCATCACGCGCAGGAAAGTGGTAAACGGATAGACGGTGGCGTAACAAACCGCAGCTTGGTTGTTCTCCGACGAGAGTGACTGCGCGTAGGGCAAGGCCATCGCCGAAGTCATCGAACCGATCAGCAGGCCCACCACATTGAAGAAATTGACATGCAGCCATTTATACGCGATGCCGCCCACCACAAACAGCGGCACAATGGTGATGATAAAGCCGTAACCGATCCACAAATAACCACCGTTGACAAGTGTTGGCACGAAGTTCTCTCCTACGGAGAGACCCAAGGCCGCCAGGAAGAGTGTCAGGCCCACTTGCCGCAACATCATGTTCGCTGACGTGGTGGAGAAAGTGACCATGTTATAATACGGTCCGTAATGGCCGATGAGGATGGCTACGATGAGGGAACCGCCTACGAGGCCTAACTTAAAGGTCGTCCCCAAACCGGGCAGCGGAATAGGCAGCAGGCCTACGCATATACCGAGTACCATGCCGAAGAATACCGGCAAGAGATGCGGCACATCGAGGCGCTTGAGCTCATTACCGAAGGTCTCTGCTACCCTACCTACATCGTCTTTGTCGCCGACTACCATCAGGCGGTCGCCAAGCTGAAGAATCATATCGGGTGTAGCGAGCAGGTCAATGCCGGCACGACTGACACGCGTGATGGTAGCATGGTACTGCTGGCGCAGGTTAAACGAACGGATACGCTTGCCGTTACATTCCGGTCGCGTGACAGCGATACGACGGGAGATAAGATGGTCGGATTTCTCACTCTGCACATGCAGGTCGTAGTTCTTCATCTGGCCCAACAGACGCAGCATATCGACATGCTGTTGGTCGGTCAATACACGAAGTGTATCGCCGTTGCGGAAGGTCGTCTGTTCATTCACCAATTCGTCCGAGCCATCCACCCGAATGACACGACTGACGATCATCTCTTTTATCAGGCATAGACGCTGCAGTTCGGCGAGCGTAAGGGTGTCAATTTGCGGATTATTAAGCGTCAAATCCACGCAAATAGGTTCTTCGGTGGTCTCGCGGGCCGCCTCTTTCAGCCGTTTCTCTTCTTCGGGAAGACTGATCTTAAAGGACTTGCGTATCAGTTCGAAGGCCAGGATGACGCCTACGATGCTTAAGGGATACGCGACGGCATAACCCGTGGCGATATCGGGATTAGAGGTGCCTGTCAGGTCAAACCATGCCTGTTGGGCGGCCGCCAAAGAAGGCGTAGAGGTGGTCGCACCGGACATGACGCCCGCCAAGGTGGACATGTCGATGCCCGTGATATAATGTAAGGCGATCGTGCATACGCAGCCGAGCAGCACGATAGCGGCTGCCAGCATATTGAGTTGCAATCCACCCTTTTTAAAGGGAGAGAAAGACGGTCCGACCTGCAAACCGATAGAATAGACGAAGAGTATGAGACCGAAGTCTTTGGCGAACTGCCCAACCGCATGGTCGATCTTGACACCTAAGGATGCCAGGGCAATGCCGATAAAGAGCACCCACGTGACACCCAGGGAAAAATGGCCGATCTTTGCCTTCTCTCCCAACCATAGACCGATGGTCATCACGATCGTCAGCCATAATAGCGACTGCGTGATCGACGGTTCTAATATAAACTGCGCTAATTCACTCATTCACTCATTCACTCATTCATTCTCTTAATCATTCCCACGAGCGCCTTCACACATGCTCTATCGGTTATCTGCTCTCGTAATTTGCCGAGATGGAAGCACTCGGCGGTCGTTCCGTGAGGGGTCGCCCAGGCTATCCAAACGGTGCCAACAGGCTTGTTTACAGTACCTCCAGAAGGACCTGCGATGCCGGAAGTGGCAATACTATAATCGGTATTGAGTTGTTTGCGAACGGACTCCGCCATCGCGCGCACTACTTCTTCGCTCACCACGCCGTGCGTGTTTATCAGTTCTGCCGGAACGCCTAAGACCTGCACCTTGACAGAGTTGTCATAACTGATGACCGAACCCCAATAGAAAGCAGACGAACCGGCATGTTTGTTGAGTAATGAAGCCAGTTTACCGCCTGTACAACTCTCGGCAGTGGAGATGGTCATGCCTTTGGCTTTTAACACATTGCCTACAATCACTTCAAGCGGTTCATCGGTATCGGCGATCAGATAATCAGCCGTCAACTGTTTCAACTCATCAAACCAACGTGTCACCTCTTCTTCTGTCATATCGCCGTAACTCGACAAACGCAAACGGATCACCCCGTCTTTAGGTAAATACGCCAAGTGCAAGGACGAAGGCATTCGGTTCTCAAAGTCTTCCAGTAAGATCGCCAACGAACTCTCTGCGATACCCGTCACCTGCAGCGTCTTATGGATAATGGCTTTCGACTTTTGACTTTCGACTTTCGACTCTATAAACGGCAGAATTTGTTCCTCCATAGCGATTTTCATCTCGTAAGGCACACCGGGCATAGTGATAAGCAGCTTGTCATCCTTCTTAAAAACCATCAGCGGAGCGGACCCTACCCGATTCTCCAGAATCTCGGCACAAGCAGGCACTTGCCATTGCGTAGCGGTCAGTCGGTTCAGCACGTCCGGACGATCACGATAGAGTTCCTCTATATGCGTACGCACACGCGTATCTTCTATAAGGTGCGTATGGAAATAATCGCATAACACCTGCTTGGTGATATCATCTTTGGTCGGACCCAAACCGCCGGTTGTCAACACGATATCCACTTCGTTAAATGCAGCATCTAAGGCATCTATGATCTGTGCCTTATCGTCATGAACGGACGTAATCCGGTATAGTTCAATACCTTGCTCATTCAATCGCTGGGCCATCCAAGCGGAGTTGGTGTCCACCACCTGACCGATCAGCAGTTCATCTCCTATCGTAATTATCTCTGCGCGCATTGTTTTTTCCATTCATTAGCCGTTAGTTCCAATTCATCATACCATGCCTGCCCAAAACGACGTATTAGTGGTTCTTTCAAGAACTGATAGAGCGGCAAATGCAGTTTTTTCCCTTTCTGCCGGGCACAATGACAGATATCCCAACGATGGTACTCCACGCCAGTATAGTCCCCTACTTTAGTCAGCCGTATCGGATACAGATGACACGATATCGGTTTGGAAAATCCCATTTTCTCTATCAAACAGTAACACCAGCCTTGATGATCGGTACGGGCAAAAACACAATCCTTTCCGTTCACGATAGAGAGCACTTGTTCTCCGGAAGGGTCCAGATAACTAAGTCCCTGTTGTTCAACTACTTCCCGTGCTTCTTTGGTCATCTGCGGCAACAGTTGAGGTAAGATCTGCTTTATCTGCGCTACTTCTTTATCGCTAATCGGACAACCGGCATCGCCTTCGATACAGCAACACCCCCGACAGGTATCCAGATCACAGCAGAACTCTTTTTCAAGTACGTCCAGACTGACTAATGTGTTATTGCCGATTACAAACATTACAATCCAAAAAATCCTTCCGCCCAGATCTTAATACCCAAACCGATAAGGACAAGTCCGCCTATCAGTTCCATTTTGATCTTCAGTTTTCCCACAAACACGCCCACTAAGTAACCTCCTAAAGAGAAGAGCGCCGTAATACCGCCTATCGTAAGCACTGACGGATATAACCACTCCGGATACGGTACAAAGAGCAAACCTGTTACTAACACGTCTATACTGGTAGCTATGGCTAAAAACAAGAGGTTCATCACATGCCAGTTGGCACACTTCTGCACCTCTTCTTTCTCATGATACGCTTCCAAAATCATCTTAATACCCAAGAATCCTAATAAAGCGAGAGCAATCCAAGGGGCATAAACCCGCATGAAATCCACCAACAAGTTACCGGCATAGTACCCAATGATCGGCATGCCCATGTGGAAGCAACCGAAGATAGCTGCCATCAGCAAAGCCCTAGGGTGCCATTGGCGCTGCGTCAGACCCTGTACGGCCGATACCGCACAGCAATCCATCGCCAGACCGATAGCCATTATAATGACATTAATCCAATCCATTCCCTAATTCCTTCTATATTTATATCGAGCTACGGTTTTGCCTTTGGCAATAGAGACTAACTTGTTGCGAACGAAGGTCTTACGGATGGGTGAGATACGATCGGTGAACACGTGTCCTTCCAAGTGGTCGTACTCATGTTGCACGATACGTGCCTGAAAACCGGCGAAGGTCTCCGTGTGCTCATTAAAGTCCTCGTCCAAGTAACGCATCGTGATCGTAGTCGGTCTGACGACATTCTCACTGATACCCGGCAAAGAGAGACATCCTTCCGAATACGTACAAGTCTCTTCACTCTCTTCCAGTAACTCCGGGTTGATGAACGCCCGTTTGAAACCCTTGCACTCCGGATAGTCTTCGGCTAACTCATTTCCGTCCACTACAAACAGACGCCAAGGTTTGCCCACCTGCGGAGCCGCCAAACCACAACCCTCCGCTTGCGTCAAGGTCTCGTACATGTCCGCGATAAGTTGCTTCAACTCCGGCGTGTTTTCTATCTCTTCCGCCTCTTTGCGCAACACCGGTTGCCCGTATAAATAAATAGGTAATATCATAGTTTGCTTTCTAAATAATCTTCCAAAATAATACATGCGGCGATCTTATCCACTACCGCTTTGTCCTGTCGGTCTTTTTTCTTCATTCCCCCGTCAATCATTGCCCTGTGCGCCAATACCGACGTAAAGCGCTCGTCATACATAGTTATAGATTTGTCAGGAAACGTCTTTTTAAATACGCCCATGAACGGTCGGATATAATTCATCGACTCCGAGTCCTGTCCGTTCATCCGGGTCGGATGACCAATAACTACTTCGTCAACAGGTTCTTTGGCGAAGTAGTCCGTCAACCAGTTTATCAAATCCTTCGTCTCAATCGTAAGCAACGGATTAGCCGTTATGCGGAGAATATCCGTAACGGCTAATCCTGTGCGTTTACGACCGTAATCTATTGCGAGAATGCGACCCATTAGAGGTTATTCAGTTTCTCGGATACTTCATTGTACTTTGCCTCCATTCCGAAACGATAGTACAATCCTTTGAGGATCACCAGATACTGACGGTCTGTCGGATCCATCTCGTGTGCTTTCTCGAAGAACGGCAGCGACTGACGGAATACCTCGGTCATCTCAGCCAATGCTTTCTTATACTCCTTGTTATCGGAGATCATCGCAGCTGCTTCGTTCAGTTTAACGGCTTGGTTGTAATAAACACGTCCCTTACCTGCCATAGCATCAGCCAAGGTCGGATCAAGTGCCAACGCGTTATCGAAGTCCTTAAGCGCCTCTTCGTAGTTACCTAAGTTCTCATCCAGGTTACCCTTGATATGATGATACTGCGCTACGTTCGGTTCACGCTCGATAGCTTGAGCCAGGTACTCAACCGCCGTCTGCTCTTGACCGGAGTAGATATAGTGGTTGATCAAGTTCTGTAGGAACCAAGGTTCACCCGGGAAACGAACGGTAGCATCTTGAAGCGTACGAACGAAACTAACCGTATCCTTGAGAGCTACGTACTCCTGATAGAGGAACTGGTTGACAGAGATAGCCTCATATGAACCGTTCTTCATCTGCTCCAGCAAGAGGATCGCATCCTCATGCAGTTCAGCCTGAACAGCGAAGATAGCTGCGTAGTACTTATACTGCTCGTAGATAGTGTCACGCGGCATCTCGTCTTGCATCTTAGCATTCTGCATCATGTCCAGATCCGGTATGTCGATATGCATTTTGAATGCACGGAAAGCACCTTCGTAGTCCTTCTGCTCGTTCAGATAGATACCGTACTTCACCAACTCTTGGTTCTTGTAGTACTCCAGCATCTTCTTGGCGATGTTGTTACGGGTCTTCGTATCCACTACTTCACGACCTTTTTTGTCGGTTGTCGGAATCATTGCCAACTCATCAGCATGAACCCAATATGCGTAACTCTCTTCTACCGCAGCACCGGCTTTGGCTTGGTTAGCGCCCTTACCCAGCATCTGGTTGTAGTTCTCCTGCTGCAACTCCTGATAACCGATCATACCTGCCCAGTAATAAGCCTCTGTAGTAGGATCCTGCTCGATAGCTTCGCCGATAGCGGCACGTGCAGCAGAGAAATCAGCGTTCTCCGATGCCATCATGTAGTTTTTGGCTTTCTTAACCAAGGGGTTCTTCTGAGCCATGCAGCCTGCACTCATGAGCACAAGAGCTGCCAAAATCAAACTCTTTTTCATAAATTTGTTAATTTCTGTAGCTTCGTCTTCGTCGAGTTGCGTAAGCGAGCTTACACTCGACTAGCACGAACCTTCATATTATTCGTTTGTTTCGTTATTGTTTTCAGCATTTTCACCATTCTCATCATTGAGCGGTTCTTCCGCGCTCATTTCGCTCTCATCTTCGTCCTTCGGAACGATACAACCGCTCATGAGGCTGTCGTTACGTTTCTGGAGGTCGATCAGTTTGACGCCTTGTGCGGCACGGCCGGTCTGACGAATGGTCGAGATATCCATGCGGATAGCAGTTCCGGACTTCGTGATGAGCATCAGGTCATCGGCATCGGTAACGGCTTCAATACCAACGAGGTGACCGGTCTTCTCCGTAATCTCGATGGTCTTAACACCTTTACCGCCACGGTTAGTGATACGATAGATCGGTTCGCCGTTCTCGTCATCGACAGGTGTACGCTTACCGAATCCGTTCTCCGAGATCACCAAAATGGTTTTGTCTGTATTCTTCTCTACACAAACCGTGCCAATTACGCGATCTTGACCATCTTCTTCCAACGTAATGGCCTTCACACCGGTTGCCGAACGACCCATCGGACGTACGCCGCCTTCGTTGAAACGAACGACCTTACCGTTGTACGAAGCCACTAACATCTCGCTCTGTCCGTCCGTCAACGTAACACCGATCAGTTCGTCGCCTTCACGCAGACCGAGTGCGATTATACCGTTGGCACGAGGACGGGAATAAGCCTCCAACGTGGTCTTCTTCATGAGTCCGTTCTTCGTGATAAAGATCAGGAAGTGGTTCTCTACATACTCGGCATCATTCAGACCCTTCACGTTGATGCAGGTACGAACCTTATCGCCCTTCTGCAGATTGATCATATTCTGGATAGCACGACCCTTGGACTGCTTGTTGCCTTCCGGTAACTCATACACCTTGAGCCAGTACAGACGCCCCATTTCCGTGAAGAACATCATCGTCGAGTGCATACTTGCCTGGTGAACGTATTCAATGAAGTCCTGATCACGAGCCGAACCGGCTTTCGAACCAACACCACCGCGTGTCTGCTGACGGAAATCAGCCAACGGCGTACGTTTGATATATCCAAGGTGCGAAATGGTAATCACCATATCGTCATCGGCGTACATATCCTCCGGGTTGAACTCGGTAGCCATCTTCACGATCTTCGTGCGACGCTCGTCACCGTATTTCTCTTTTACTTCAACCAACTCATTCTCAATCAGTTCATAACGCATCTCTTCGTTATTGAGTAACTCATTCAAATGCGCAATCAACTTCTCGATCTCGGCATACTCGTTCTTCAACTCATCGATACGCAGACCTGTGAGGGCGCTCAGACGCATATCGACGATCGCCTTCGACTGGAGGTTATCAAGGTTGAAACGAGCCTCCAGGTTTGCTTGTGCGTCTGCCGGCGTACGGCTGGCACGGATGATACGAACCACCTCGTCGATATTATCGACTGCGATGATCAAACCTTCCAAGATATGCGCACGCTCTTCGGCTTTCTTGAGTTCGAACTTCGTACGGCGAACCACGATCTCCATACGGTGTTCGATGAAGTTACCGATGAGTTGCTTGAGGTTCAAGAGCATCGGACGTCCTTTCACAAGGGCGATGTTATTAACTGCAAAACTAGACTGCAGCGCCGTGAATTTATACAACTTGTTCAGAACCACCTGTGCATTCGCGTCACGCTTTACCTCCACCACGATACGGATATCGCGTTTCGAATAGTCGTTGATGTCGGCGATACCTTCGATCTTCTTGTCGCTAACCAACTCAGCAATGTTCTGAACCAGGTCTTTCTTCACAACACCGTACGGCAGTTCGGTAATCACGATATGCTCACGACCGTTATCATCGGTCTCGATATCGGCGTTCGAACGAATGATGATACGTCCACGACCGGTCTCGTAAGCATCCTTCACCCCCTGATAACCGTAGATCGTACCGCCGGTCGGGAAGTCCGGAGCCTTCACATGCTCCATGAGTTCCTCAACCGTGATCTCCTCTACGAACTGGTCGTGCATACGCGCGACGATATTCTTAATGTACGCACAGCAACCGTCGATCACCTCGCTCAAGTTATGCGTCGGCATGTTCGTTGCCATACCTACGGCGATACCGCTCGCTCCGTTCACCAACAAGTTCGGGAAACGGCAAGGCAGCACAACCGGCTCCTTCAAGCTGTCGTCGAAGTTATTCTGCATATCTACGGTATCCTTTTCGATATCGCGCAGCATCTCTTCTGCAAGTTTACTCAGACGTGCCTCGGTGTAACGCATAGCAGCGGCACCGTCACCATCGACCGAACCAAAGTTACCTTGACCGTCCACTAAGCAATAACGCATTGCCCATGGTTGCGCCATACGTACCAGCGTACCATAGATAGAACTGTCACCATGCGGGTGATACTTACCCATTACCTCACCTACGATACGTGCACTCTTCTTTGTCGGCTTATCCGAGGTGTTACCCAACTCGTTCATTCCGAACAGCACACGGCGGTGTACGGGTTTGAAACCGTCGCGCACATCAGGCAGCGCACGACTAACGATCACAGACATCGAGTAATCGATATACGAGGACTTCATTTCCTCATCGATCTTCACCGGGATAATGTGATCATTCTTAATAATCTCGTTGTTTTCTTCCATTTATATTAATTGTTTAATTCGTAATTCTTAATTCAAATAGTAATCGACGGTCGTCACGACGCGTACATGTTTGCGCCAAGGCTGGTACTGGTCGGACTCGATGGAGAACTGTCCTTGGCTGGCTTGACGGATCGAACCCAAGTTACATTGGGCATCGTCCGCAAATTTCTGTGCGACCGCACGGGCATTACGGGTTGCCTCTTCGATCATCGACGGCTTCAACTCAGGCAGACCGTTGAACTGGTAATCCAGGTTCCATTTCTCTGTCGTCACGATGATACCCTCTTTGAGCAAAGCGGATTCCTTTCCTTGACTCGCCACAACCAACGCCACTTTATCGGTCGAAACGATAAGCGACGTACTCAGCGTATATTTGAATTCCGGACGATTACCGTAGTATCCGTCCCAGTTATTGCTAACCGACACACTACCCTGCCGGATATCGGCTTCCTCAAAGCCCAGGGACTGCAGATGGTTCTTCACCCGCCCGGTCACTTGTTCCAACTTCGTATAGAGTGCCGGCAGATCATTTCCGCTCCATGCAAACGACAAAGGCCAAACGGCATAGTCCGCTTCCACTTCACGGGTGCTCAAACCCTTCACCGTCACCGCCCGATCTTTCGAGGCAAACTTATTAATACCGAGGTTAATGAACAAACCTCCAAGGCATAAACCCAGCGCTACCAACGCGCCCGCAAAAACATTATTTTTCATATCTTTCCAAATTTTGCGCAAAATTATTACTTTTTTTTGACATACGCAAGTTTTTTGCCCATTTTTTTTGCATTTTAAGCGATTTTTATTCATTTTTCGACACCCCCTCGATTTTCATCCCTCATCTTCTCCATTCCCCAAAAAACACGCAAAACAAGAAAATATCGCATTTTATATTTGGCACAGTATTTGTTACGGACAAGGCGTGCATGTAAGAGGCATCATATTATTTATCTCCATCGTTTGCGTATTACCGATTTGTGCGCGTAAGCACAAACCGGTTGTTCCCGATTCGTTGCAACGCCTGGAAATGCAGATCAACGGTATCGAATTTTCCATGCAACGGGTCGAAGGCGGATCGTTTATGATGGGTGCCACGCTCGACCAGACGGACAAAGATACCTATACCGACAAACCGGCTCACCTCGTTTTTCTTTCTCCCTACTATATTGCCACTACAGAAGTAAGCGTTCAACTATGGCGTGCCTTGATGCCCGAACGGGAGATTATCACCCCGGAAGGTTATCCGACCGTACCTGTCTCATACGTGTCATGGTTTGATTGTCAGGAGTTTGTGCGGCGGTTGGATAGCATCACAGGTCTTCCGTTTCGTTTGCCGACAGAAGCCGAATGGGAATATGCGGCACGAGGCGGAGCAAAGAGCAAAGCCTATCGTTTTGCAGGCGGGAATGAGGCGGATAGTGTCGGTTGGACCTATCCCTGTTCGGGAGACTGGAAACATCCTGTAGGACGCAAGCAACCGAACGAATTGGGCTTGTACGACATGACCGGCAACGTGTCGGAATGGTGTCAGGATATCTATGGTCCTTACACGCTTAGCACACAGCCCGATCCATGTGGCGCCGATACGGGGAGTTTCCGTATTGTACGTGGCGGAAGTTACGATGAATGTGTTGCAAACAGCCATCTCTCCGTGCGTCGTTGGCACTTACCGGAGACAGCTACAGAGTATATCGGTTTCCGTGTGGCGCTGACGCTGCCGAACGATCCCATGCAGCAAATACAGCAAGAGGAAGAACCGCCGCTTATCCGCTCTATACGTATCAAGAGCAAGAAGTTGCACTTTGTTTATGTGCCGGCAGAACAACCGTATTATATCTCAGAAGAAGTAGAGTGTTCGCTATGGAAGAAAATGATGCAGAAAGATCCACCGGATCGATGCAAAAGCATAGCGCTTGGGATGAGTAAGTCCGACCGTACTCGTTTTGCTGAATATTGCAGTCGTGCAGCCAAAGAGGCTCTGTTAGTCGCGTCTGCCGAACAGATTGTATTGGCAGAGCAGCAACATATTATCGAAGCGTATCAACCGAACGTGAGCCACAAGAAGGAATCAATCCGCTCTATCCAACGTAAACGGAGAGTTGCCGACAAACTCTCTCCTTTGACGGAATTAGTTGGAGTACGCCTGCCTAAACCTGACGACCCTATACTCCTTCAGTTTAAACAAGCCGACGACGAGTCCCGCCCTCTTCGGTTAGTCATCCCCGTTCGATAAACCAGTAAGCCTCTTACCATAACACTATGATTTTGTGGTTTTTAATTGATTTATGTTCTATGAATATGGTGTTGAATCACGCAATAATCACGCAATAATCGCCCTATAATCACCCAATACGCAAACGTGGCAAGCCTTTATTTTACAGGGATTGCATAGGCATTACTGGTTGAGTTCGATACATAGGATATTAAGGAACAAATAATTTTGAACTATGCGAATTTGGAAGAAGGAAAAAGTAATAAAAATCATAAAAAAGTACGCGCGTGCTTGCGTATGTCAAAAAAAAGTCGTACCTTTGCACCCAAATTTGTGTGCATATATGAAGAAATGGATTTTTAGTGCCTATCTGATAGGTATCGCGTGCATGAGTATAGCATGTGCGAAACAGGTGGAAGACAGGCCGTTACAGGCCGGTACGGTGGTACAAGACACCTTGAACGGCGTGCCCTGCTGCGTCTATCTGCCGGATCAGTACGCAGCACGTACGGAGGTCTTTCCGGTGCTCTATCTGCAACACGGGATGTGGGGAAATGAGTTCGACTGGACCACACAGGGTCGATTAGTGCCTATTATGGACTCCCTTTTACGCGCAGGCGAGATACGTGAGATGGTTGTCGTGATGCCGGATAACTGTCCAAGCAGGCCTACTTCTGAGGAAGAGAGAGAGAACGCGTCCAACGGTCAATGGGAAGCGAACTTCGGTGCTTTCATGAAGGAGGCGGAGTCGAAATACCGAATCTGCACGGATCCCGAGCAACGCGCGATCGCCGGTCTCTCAATGGGTGGTTACCACACGATGCGGGTGTCCTATGTGTTGGAAGGACAATTTGCGTATGTAGGAATGTTCTCGCCGGCTACGTTCGTTCATAATGCTCCGAAAGACGCGAAAGTGTTCTGGTTGGGTATCGGTACGGAGGATTTTCTATGGGATAGTTTTCAGGAGTACCGCAAATGGCTTGAAAAAGAGCATGTGGAGTACACGTATTACGAGAGTACGGACGGTCATGTATGGCCGAATTGGCAAGAGTATTTGAAACGTTTCTTGCCGAAACTTTTCAATAATTGATCATTGATAATTGACAATTGATAAATAATTATATTATGGCAAATGAGAGACAACAAAGCGGTTTGATGTTCAATGCGCTGACCGCAGGAAGTAAAATCGTAGGAACCATCACGGCGGATAGCGATTACCGTATCGATGGTTTGATCGAAGGTGAATTAAATTGTTCGGGTAAAGTAGTAATCGGCGAATCGGGTCGTATCAAAGGTACGGTTAACTGTCAGAACGCCGAGATCATGGGTCTTCTGGACGGCAAGATCAACTGCAGCCAGCAGCTGAGTCTGCGTGCAAGCGGTAAGATCCAAGGCGATGTACAGACAAAGACTTTGATCGTAGAACCGGGTGCACAGTTCAACGGAACATGCGCTATGGGTCAGCCAAAAATGCAAGAAATTAAGAAATAAATGTTAGTTCGCCTATCAAACTCTTCGGAGTAACTCACCCCTCTGTTCGACGGATTTTTGCGTACCCATTCGCAAAAATACGCCTCCGAGAGAGTTTATAGGCTCATGAATAGAAATCAGAATAATCTGAATTTATGAAGATAAAACCATTTAAGGGAATACGGCCACCGAAAGAGTTGGTGACCAAAGTGAGTAGTCGGCCGTATGACGTATTGAACTCCGAGGAGGCACGTCAGGAAGCGGAAGGCAACGAGATGAGTCTGTATCATATCATCAAGCCGGAGATCAATTTTGAACCCGGTACCGATGAGCATGACCCTCGTGTGTATCAGGAGGCGTTGTCACAATACAAGCGTTTTCGTGTCAAAGGTTGGTTGGAACAAGACCAAGAGGAGAAATACTACGTTTACGCTCAAACGGGTTTTGGCAAGACGCAGTATGGTTTGGTTGTCGGCGCTTGGGTAGATGACTATCTGGAGGGACGCATTAAGAAACATGAGTTGACTCGTAAGGACAAAGAGGAAGACCGCATGAAACATGTACGTACGCTGAACGCGAACATGGAACCGGTATTCTTCGCCTACCCTCACCGGGACGACCTTGATGCTATCGTTGCAGAAGTAACCAAGGGCACACCGGAGTATGACTTCGTAGCCGCTCCGGAAGGATTCCGTCACACGTTCTGGATCATTGAGGACAAAAAGACGATTGATCGTATCACCGAGATCTTTGCGGAGATTCCGGCGATGTACATCGCTGACGGACACCACCGGTCAGCAGCGGCGGCTGGCGTAGGCGCAGAGAAGCAGAAAGAGACAGGAAACAAGAATGCCGAGTTCAACTATTTCTTGGCGGTATGTTTCCCTGATAATCAACTCAATATCATCGATTATAACCGTGTGGTAAAAGACCTGAACGGACTTAGCGAGGAGGAGTTCCTCGAAGCGCTGAAAGCAGATTTCGATGTCCTCGAGATCACAGACCGCTGCGCAGACATAGCACAGAACAGAGACCTTAGTATGTACAAACCCCAACGCTTACACAACTTCAGCCTGTATCTGGGCGGGAAGTGGTACTCGTTGACCGCTAAGGAGGGACGCTATAATGATGCGGACCCGATAGGTGTGCTGGATGTTACGATATCGAGTAATCTCATTCTGGATAAGATCCTTGGCATCAAAGATCTGCGCACGGACAAACGCATCGACTTCGTAGGCGGTATCCGTGGTCTGGGCGAGTTGAAGCAGAGAGTGGATAGCGGAGAGATGAAAGTGGCTTTGGCGCTCTACCCCGTTACCATGCAGCAGATCATCGACATCGCCGATAGCGGCAATATCATGCCGCCCAAGACCACATGGTTTGAACCCAAGTTACGCTCGGGATTGGTAATCCACGAGCTAAATTGAAAGGTGAAAGGTGAAAAGTGAAAGGAAATATATGTTGAAAAGTGATAGGTCAAAGGTGAAAGGTTTTCTCCTTTCAATTTTCATTTTTCAATTTTCAATTCTTCTGAGCGGGTGCTCTATCCAGCAACGTATCAAGCGTGCGGATAAGAAATACGCCATCGGGGAGTACTATGCGGCCGGAGAGATCTACAAGTCCTGTTATAGTCGGCTCAGTACGCAGAAACAACGGGACTTGAAAGGATATGTCGCTTACCGTCAAGGTGAGTGTTACCGCTATATCAATAATCCCCGTGCTGCTAATGCTTACCAGAGTGCGTTGCGTTGTAAGTACCAGTTACAGGACTCGACGATTTACCTGCATGCCGCACAAGTGCTGCAGAACCAAGGTAAATACAAAGATGCCATCAAGCATTTCGATTCCTATCTGGAGGCCCATCCCGATGACTATGTAGCGCAAGCGGGTAAGTACGCTTGTACGAAGATGGACGAGTGGAAGAAAGAGACCAGCCGGTACAAGGTGAGCGAAGCGAAGATGTTTAACAAGAAACGCAGCAGTAACTTCGCCCCGATGTTCATCGGTGATCAAAACGATGCACTCATGTTCACATCAAACCGGCAGGAGTCCAAAGAGAAGGGAACGAAGAAACTCAAACGCGCCAGTAACGTGACGGGTCAACAGCTTTTCCAACTCTACCAGACACGCAAGAACGCAGCAGGAGAATGGGAAGAGATCGAACCGGCAGAGGGCTTGTACGGGGATCAGGAGGAAGAGGAACAGCAGAATGACTCGACCGGCGGCAAAGGCGGAGCGAACGCAGAGATGGGTGCGTGCTGTTTTACCAAGGACGGCAGGATGATGTTCTTCACTTACTCCAAGCCTATCAACGGTCAGGACCTGGGAGCCAAGATCTACTGTAGTGAACGGGCAAGCGGTGAATGGGGTGAAGCACAGGAAGTCAAACTATTTACCGACAGTACGATCACGGTGGGTCATCCTGCGCTCAGTCCGATGGGGGACACGCTCTATTTCGCCAGCGATGCACCCGGCGGACAAGGAGGAAAGGACATCTGGATGGCAGAGTTGGCAGAGAACCAATGGGTGAACGCGCATCCATTGGAAGCCGGTATCAACACGAGTGCCGATGAGATGTTCCCTTATGTACACGCTGACGGTACGCTCTATTTTGCCTCGAACGGTCATCCGGGTTACGGAGGTCTGGATATCTTCAAAGCCACACGTGACACGACCTACAAAGACAGCGTCGTGTGGATCCTGTTTAACATGGGGGCGCCCTTCAACGGAGCCGGCGATGACTTCGGTATCACTTTTGCCGGAAACAGTCAGAACGGTTTCTTCTCCTCCAACCGAGGCGATAAGAAAGGGATGGATAAGATCTACCAGTTTACCTTGCCTGAGATGGAGTTCATAGCACAAGGGACGGTGAACGACGGTTTGGGCAATCCTATCGCCGACGCCATGTTGCGTATTGTGGGATCCGACGGCACGAACAGTAAACTCAACGCCCGTCGGGACGGTAAGTACAAGATCAAACTGCAACAAGACGTCAAGTACGTCATGTTAGTCACCGCCAGAGGTTATCTGAACGCCAAAGAACAATGGAACACCTTCGGTTTGAAGGACAGCAAGACCTACACGATGGACTTTGTGCTGCAACCGATCAGCCGCCCCGTCACGATGGAGAATGTGTTCTATGAGTTCGGTCGATGGGAGTTGACGCAGGCCTCGGAGAAAGAGATGGAGAAATTGGTTAAACTGCTCAACGACAACCCCAATATCACCATTGAGCTCAGTGCCCATACGGACTTGAAGGGTACGGACGAGTTCAACAACGAGTTAAGTCAGAAACGTGCACAGAGTTGCTGTGACTACCTCATCCAACACGGTATTGAGAAAGAACGTCTGACCCCGGTGGGATACGGTAAAACCAAACCGGTGGTGGCAGACAAGGCGCTTAACAAGCAATATCCGTGGATACCGGTTGAGCAAGTGCTGGACGAGACGTTCATCAACAGTCTGCCGGCGGACAAACAAGAGATTTGCAACCAAATTAACCGTCGTACCGAGTTCAAGGTACTCAAAACAACGTATAAACTATACTAGACCGGCCTGCGGCCTGACAGAACACAGACCGCTACGCTGACATAATACAGATATATGAAACAGTATTTAGACTTATGCAGGCGGGTGCTGGATGAAGGCACCGTCAAACAAGACCGGACAGGAACGGGAACGATATCCGTGTTCGGTCATCAAATGCGGTTTAAGATGGAAGACGGTTTTCCACTCTTGACCACCAAAAAACTGCACCTCAAGTCCATCATCTATGAGTTACTGTGGTTTCTGAACGGCGACACGAACGTCAAGTACCTTCAGGACCACGGTGTCCGTATCTGGAATGAATGGGCAGACGAGAACGGAGAGTTAGGTCCCGTCTATGGTCATCAATGGCGCTCTTGGCCGGACTATAACGGAGGTACCATCGATCAGATAGCCAATATCGTGAAGACGATTAAGGAAAACCCCGACAGCCGACGCCTGCTGGTTAGTGCCTGGAATGTAGCCGAGGTGGAGAAGATGGCGTTGCCACCGTGTCACTGTCTGTTTCAGTTCTATGTGGCGGACGGTAAGTTGAGTTTGCAACTCTATCAGCGCAGTGCCGATATCTTCTTGGGCGTACCGTTTAATATCGCCTCTTATGCCCTACTCCTTCAGATGATGGCGCAGGTGACGGGTCTCCAATGCGGCGATTTCGTACACACGCTTGGTGACGCACATATCTACCTCAACCATTTGGAGCAAGTCAAGTTGCAGCTGACACGTGAACCCAGAGCGTTACCGAAGATGATTATTAACCCCGAAGTGAAAGACTTATTCGGGTTCCAATACGAAGACTTTACTTTAGAAGGGTACGACCCGCACCCTCATATTGCGGGAGTGGTTAGCGTTTAATAAATCGCATATGCTACTCATCAAAAAACGTACTGCCCCGTACTCGTGTTCCGCGTTCCCCAACCGCTCCACAACGTTTTTGATTGAGTACATATGCTTACAAACATAGAGACAAACATGATAAGTATTATAGTTGCGATCGCAGAGAATTATGCCATCGGCAAGAAAGGTGACCTGTTGTGTCACATGCCGGCGGACTTGAAGCATTTCAAAACCATCACAAGCGGTCACACCGTCATGATGGGGGAACGGACGTTCCTGTCCTTACCCAAACATCCCCTACCAAACCGTCGTAATATCGTGTTGACGGACGTGAAGAGTAAGACCTTCGAAGGGGCCGAGACGGTATATAGTATTGATGAAATGGTGAAATGTATCAATGGTGAAGAGGAAGCCTTTGTCATTGGAGGCGGCATGGTGTATCGCCAGGCGATGGAGTTTGCGGATAAACTCTATATCACCCATATTCATCATTCCTGGCCGGACGCCGATACCTTCTTTCCGGAGATAGACCCGGCTATTTGGAAACAACTCAGTGCAGAACGGCACTCTGCAGACGAAAATAACCCCTACGATTATACATTCGCAGAATATGGCAGACGATAAGAAGATTATTTTTTCGATGGTGGGCTTGAACAAGAGTTTCGGTCCCCAGAAACAGGTACTCAAAAACATTTACCTTAGTTTTTTCTATGGCGCCAAGATCGGTATCATCGGTCTGAACGGTGCCGGTAAATCAACCCTGTTGAAGATCATCGCCGGTATTGAGAAAGAATACCAGGGTGAGGTGGTATGGAGTCCCGGTTACTCCGTCGGTTACTTGGAGCAGGACCCTAAACTGGATCCTACCAAGACCGTTCGGGAGGTTGTACAGGAAGGTGTGCAACCCATCATGGACATGCTCAAAGAGTACGATGATATCAACATGGCTTTTGCGGAACCCGATGCCGATTTTGACAAGCTCTTGGCGCGTCAGGCGGAACTGCAAGACAAACTGGACGCTGCCGACGCATGGAACATCGACCAGAAACTCGACCGAGCGATGGACGCCCTTCGTTGTCCGCCCGATGATGCCAATGTCACGACCCTTTCCGGAGGTGAACGTCGTCGTGTGGCCTTATGCCGTCTGTTGCTGCAACAACCGGACGTACTGCTTCTCGACGAGCCGACGAACCACCTCGATGCCGAGAGTATCGATTGGTTGGAACAACACTTGCAACAATATGCCGGAACGGTGATCTGTATCACCCACGACCGTTATTTCCTGGATAACGTAGCCGGTTGGATTCTCGAACTTGACCGAGGTGAAGGTATTCCTTGGAAAGGAAACTACTCCAGTTGGTTGGAGCAGAAGACGAACCGCATGGCGATGGAAGAGAAACAGGCATCCAAGCGTCGCAAGACCTTGGAGCGGGAGTTGGAATGGATCCGCATGGCACCGAAAGCCCGTCATGCAAAGCAGAAAGCCCGTCTCGAGTCCTATGACCGCATGTTGAATGAGGAACAGAAGGAACGGGAAGAGAAACTGGAGATCTTCATCCCGAACGGACCGCGTTTGGGTAACAAGGTCATCAATGCAGAGGGTGTTGCCAAGTCCTTTGGTGACCGCCTCTTGTTCGAGGACCTCAATTTTATGTTACCGCCTAACGGTATCGTAGGCGTCATCGGTCCGAACGGAGCAGGAAAGACCACCCTCTTCCGTATGATCATCGGTTCCGAGAAAGCCGACAAGGGCACGTTCAGCGTAGGCGAGACCGTAAAGATCGGTTACGTCGATCAGCAACACACCGATATCGATCCCAATAAGTCCGTCTTCGAGACCATCAGCGGAGGTACGGAATTCATCCGTGTGGCAGGTCGTGAGATCAACGCCCGTGCGTACTTGAGTCGTTTTAACTTCACGGGTGCTGACCAAGAGAAGAAATGCGGTGTGCTCTCCGGTGGTGAACGAAACCGTCTCCATTTAGCGTTAACGCTCAAATCGGAAGCGAACGTGCTCTTACTCGACGAGCCGACGAACGATATCGACGTCAATACCTTGCGTGCATTGGAAGAAGGTCTGGAGAATTTCGCCGGTTGCGCCGTGGTGATCAGTCACGACCGTTGGTTCCTCAACCGTATCTGCACGCATATCTTGGCGTACGAAGGCGACGGAAAAGTGTTCTGGTTCGAAGGCAGTTACTCGGAATACGAAGAGAACAAGAAAATGCGCTTAGGTGAAGAAGCTTGCGAACCCAAACGAGTTAAGTACAGAGGATTAGTGGATTAGTGGATTAGAGGAGGTGCTTCGCAGGGTAAGTACATATATCCGCAAACACGGGTTGTTAAGCAAAGATAAACCGGTGTTGGTGGCAGTAAGCGGAGGAGCGGACAGCGTATCCTTGTTAGACGTGTTGGTTCGTGCCGGCTACACCTGCATCGCAGCGCATTGTAATTTTGCGTTACGGGGTGCGGAGAGTGACCGGGATGAAGCCTTTGTGCGGGACTTTTGCGCACAGTTGAACGTTCCTCTGGAAGTCAGCCGTTTCGATACCCACGCGTACGCACAGGCGCATCACGTGAGTATAGAGGTGGCAGCACGCGAACTACGGTATCGTTGGTTCGATGAGATGGCGAAAACCCATGCCTGCCAAGCGATCTGTGTCGCCCATCATCAGAACGACCAGGCGGAGACGATTATCCTCAACCTGCGTCGAGGAACGGGTATCCGGGGATTAGCCGGTATGCGTCCCGTCAGTAAGAACCCGATGGCACCTCAGAGCGTACCCGTTGTGCGTCCGTTGCTCTGTACAACGCATGACTATATTGAACATTATCTGCGGGACAAAAGAGGTTTGCACTGGGTGGAAGACAGTACCAATACCGATACCTCTATCACCCGCAATGCCATCCGCCAACAACTGCGTTCGTACACCAAAGCAGAGATCGAGCATATGGCGCTGACGGCAGAAACCATACAGGGTTATATCGATCTGATAGAGGGCAAGCAAACACGCGAAGCGGGCATCGCTAAACTTTACGAAGAACTTCGCGCCTATGATTTTGCGGAAATAGACAAGATGTACGATGCCTTGCAGAAGGGCGAAGGAGGTAAGGTTTTTACTTCCAAGACCCATCAGGCACGAATTAAGAAAGGAAAATTATGCGTCACTTCGGTATCATAGGATTTCCATTGGAGCACTCGTTCTCTGCGCAGTTCTTCAATCAGAAATTTGCGACAGAAGGCATAGAGGCGGAGTACTCGTTGTACCCAACGAGAGTTGAAAGTTTAAAGTTGAAAGTTGAAAGACTTTTGTCCGATTTAGACGGGTTTAATGTGACGTATCCGTATAAACAGGCGATTATCCCGTACCTGGATCGTATCGACCCGACGGCACAAGCGATAGGCGCCGTAAACGTGGTGTATCAACGAACAGGTTACAACACCGACTATATCGGATTCATGGAATCGATAAGACCTTTGTTGCACAAACAAGACCGACAGGCCTTGGTGTTAGGTACCGGCGGTGCCGCCAAAGCCGTGTGTTATGCCTTACGGCAGTTAGGGATCGTCCCTACCCTTGTCAGTAGGCATGCTGCGAAAGGAACCTTGACGTACGACGATTTGGATTCCGACATCATGAACCGCCATACGGTCATCGTCAACTGTACGCCATTAGGCATGTATCCGGATATCGATACTTGTCCGCCGATACCCTACGAACACCTTTCGGCACAACATTTGTTGTACGATTGTATCTACAACCCCGAAGAGACCCTCTTCTTGCGTAAAGGCAAAGCACAAGGTACCCGAACGCAGAACGGAATAGAAATGTTAACAGGTCAAGCCAAAGAAGCTTGGAAAATTTGGAATAATTGATTTTGCTAATTATATGAAAAAATTCTTTTTAGTGCTCCTTGGAGCAGTAATGATCAGTACTAGCCACGCACAGGTGCTGGCCCCCAATGAGTCGGCGATGGTGTATTATGCACCGCAGACAACAGTGGTCATTGACTTCACGTATCAGGTAGAGAACCAGGAAGCAGGTCCCTATGCAGCATTCGCAGCGGACCTCATCGGTGCCACGAATGCCGTTGAGGAGACAAAGACGACCTACACCCTCTCCGGTGCCCGTGTCTTGACCCGTACCAATGCCGACCGTACACGTCCGCACAAGGTGACCCATGAGTCCGAGGTTCCGATGGTTCTGACCATCAATGAGAAAGGACTGCTGGTCGGATATAATCTGCCGCAGAACAAGGATGAACGGATGAACGGTGAACGGGTGAAGGGTAATACGTCCAAAGACGAGTGCTGCAAAAAACAGGCGGCCATCAAGGTAGCGCCGTATCCGGAAGAAGTACTCAAAGCGGCGTCCCCTTTGGCGCAAGCCAACGCGGTTGCCCAGCAGATCTTCCATCTGCGGGAGACCCGTATGTACCTGCTGAGCGGCGAAGTGGAACATGCGCCTGCGGATGGCACAGCGATGAAACGGGTGTTGGAAGAACTGGACCAACAGGAACAGGCACTGACCGAACTGTTCATAGGCAAAAAGACCACCCGCACGATGCATAAAGAAATGAGCTTCCTGCCCGACAGCACCGAGCATGTATGGTTCTTCTCTCCTGAGAACGGTTTCACCGATGCCGAGAATCTCGAAGCCCTGCCGATTCGCGTGCAGGTAGCGCTCCAACCGCAGAAATATGCCGAACCGGCACCGGAACCCCTTGACAAGAAAAAGAAAAAAGGAGAGACTGTTCCTGCCATCTCGCAGATCGTGTATAACCTGCCGGGAAGCGGTGTCGTCACCGTTCGTTATAATGAGAATACATTGGCACAACGCACCATCTCCATCGCCCAGTTAGGGATCGACGTACCGCTGCCCAAAGAACTCTTTGCCGGCGATCAACTGCCCGTCATTCTCTTTAACGAACGAACCGGAAACATTGAATCAATTACTAAGTAATTGATATTTGATATTTTAGATTTATGATTTTAAAATTTAGATTCATAGCATTATCGGTCTGTGTTCTGTGTTCTGTGCTCTGTGCTCCCATTCATGCCCAGGAACTCAAATGCACGGTCACGGTGAACTCGGATCAGATAGAGGGTTCGAACAAACAGGCCTTTGCCACCCTCAAGACCGCCATCGAAGAGTACATGAACCAGAACCGATGGACCAACATGACCTTTGCGGAGCATGAGAAAATCGAGTGCAGCATGTTACTTGTCGTCAAAGCCGTTCAGGACAATCTGTACCTTTGCGAGATGACACTGCAGAGTCGCCGTCCCGTCTTTGGCACGACCTACACGACCCCGCTCCTTAACTTCCGGGATGAAAACTTCAATTTTACCTACGAGGAGTTTGACCGCATCGAGTGGCAGCAGAACACATTTTCTACCAACCTCACGGCGATGTTGGCGTACTACTGTTACCTCATCATCGGGCATGACTGTGATAGTTTTCAGCGTTTAGGCGGCACCCCGTTCTTCCAGCAATGCGAACAGATCGTCACCCTCTGCCAAGGTGTGAGCATGGACGATAAGGAACAGAAGGGCTGGACGGCGTTTAACAGCAACCGAAACCGATACGCGCTGATTAACAACCTCTTGGATGAGTCCTTCAAGAAATACCGCAATTTCTATTACGAGTACCACCGTTTGGGTTTGGACGAGATGAGTGCCAATGCCACCAACGGCAGAGCACGTATCGCCGAAGGGATTCCGGTGCTCAAAGAGGCCTATCGTTCCCGTCCCGCTACCTACGTCATCAACACTTTCCTGGACGCCAAAGCCGATGAGTTGGTGGATATCTTCAGCAAAGGAACGGACAAAGAGAAGAAAACAGTGTATGACCTGCTGATGGATATCGATGCCACCCGGCAGGCAACGTATGACAGAATCAACGGGAATTGATTCTGTCAGTTGAAAGTTAAAAGTTGAAAGTTGAAAGAAATGCTTAAGCATTTACACATACAGAACTATGCGCTGATAAGTCATCTGGATATTGATTTTGAAGATGGCTTCTCCGTTATGACAGGTGAGACCGGAGCCGGTAAGAGTATCATTCTCGGTGCCTTGGCATTGGTCTTGGGTGCCCGGGCGGACAGTAAGGTCATCACCGACGGCGAAGACAAATGTATCATCGAGGCGGAATTCTCCGATTGTATCATCCGTCGGGAATTGTACAGTAACGGCAAGAGTCGTTCCTTCGTTGATGACAGCGTTGTGACTTTGCAGGAACTCAAAGTGCTGGCTACCCGACTCATTGACATCCATTCGCAGCATGCCAACCTGCTCATCGAGAATGCTGATTTTCAGTTGGATATCGTAGATACTATCGCGCAGAACGAAGCGCTTGTAGATACTTATTCGGCGCAATACGAGCGTTATACAAAGGCATGCGAAGCCTTGCGACATCTGCAGGACTTGGCGAAGAAAAGCCGGACCGATGCCGATTATATCCAGTATCGGTTCCAGCAATTGAGCGATGCCGACTTGCAAAGCGGCGAGTTGGAAGAACTGGAGCAAGAGCAATACACGCTCAGTCATGCGGAAGAGATCCGTGCCGCCTTAGAGACGGCTATCTCTGCCTTGAACGGCGAACAAGGAAGCGCTATCGAAGCACTGCGTGCCTGTCGGTTGGACGAAGCGGCAAATGACCTGCAGGAACGAATCGACAGTGCCCGGATCGAACTGCAAGACATTGCCGAGGAGGCAGAGCGGAAGTTACATCATATCGAGATGGACCCTGCCCGACTCCAATGGGTGGAAGAGCGTATCGGGCAACTGGAAGACCTGCAGCATAAATTCGGTGCGCAGACGATCGACGAACTCATCGCCATGCGGGATGAATTGGCGGAACAGGTCAACCGACTTGACTCCTTCGATTTCGATATCGAGCAGGCACAGAAACAGGTGGAGAAAGAGAAGAACGCCTTGCGCAAAGCAGCGGATGCCTTGACCAAGAGTCGGAAAGCCGTTGTACCGCAGATATGCAAGAGTCTTATAAACGGTCTGACCCGTTTGGGTGTAGCGCATGCCAAAGTGGAGATCCCCATCCTTGCCACCGAAGACTTTACACCACGTGGTTGCGACGAAGTACAACTGCTCTTTGCCGCCAACCTCAACCAGAGCCTGCGCAACGTCAGCGAAGTGGCATCCGGCGGTGAGATAAGCCGACTCATGCTTTGTGTCAAAGCACTGATAGCCGGAACCAAAGGTCTGCCGACTATCATCTTCGATGAGATAGACACCGGTGTGAGCGGCGACATCGCCACCCAGATGGCATCGATCATGCGGGAGATGGCGGGACACAGACAGATCATCGCCATCACCCACCTGCCGCAGATAGCGGCACTCGGTGACCACCATTACAAAGTATATAAAGCCGATACCGATAAACGTACCGAGACCCACATAAGCCGTCTCAGTAACGAAGAACGTATCACAGAGATAGCAACTATGCTGAGCGGAAAACAAACGACCGAAGCTGCGCTTAATACCGCAAAGGAATTATTAAATCGTACATCGTAAATCATAAATCGTAAATGAGTTTGCCATTAGCAGAACGCATGCGTCCGAAGACGCTGGACGAATACATAGGTCAACGCCATCTGGTGGGACAAGGAGCCATCCTTCGTCAGATGATAGAGAGCGGAAATATCGCCAGTTTCATCTTATGGGGACCTCCGGGTGTAGGCAAGACAACCCTTGCCCGTATCATCGCGCACCAACTGCAACGACCTTTCTACACCCTCAGTGCGGTCACGAGCGGCGTGAAGGAAGTACGGGACGTCATCGACAAAGCCAAACGCACTGCGTCCATCAATAGCGGTCTTTTTGCACCCACAGACAGTCGTTCCCCCATCCTCTTCATCGATGAGATCCACCGTTTCTCCAAATCCCAACAGGACAGCCTCCTGGGTGCGGTGGAAGAAGGAACGATCACCCTTATCGGTGCCACGACCGAGAACCCGAGTTTCGAAGTGATCACCCCGCTCCTCAGCCGGTGTCAGGTCTATGTCCTCAAGTCGCTCGACAAAGAGGACCTGATGGAACTGCTCAAACGCGTCTTCACCAAAGATGAGTACATCCGTTCGCTTCATATAGAGGTTCGACAGACCGAGGCACTCTTGCGATACAGCGGAGGAGACGCACGCAAGCTACTCAATATCATCGAACTGGTAAGTAACAGCGGTGCGAAAATCATTGATAATGAGACGGTCACCAAACAGTTACAACAGAACCCCGTCGCGTACGACAAGGACGGCGAGATGCACTACGACATCATCTCTGCCTTCATCAAGTCCGTTCGGGGTAGCGATCCGCAAGCCGCTATCTACTGGTTGGCACGCATGATAGAAGGCGGGGAGGACCCGAAGTTCATTGCACGGCGACTCGTCATCCTGGCAAGCGAAGATATCGGTTTGGCGAACCCCAACGCGATGTTACTCGCCAATACCTGTTTCGATGTGGTGAATAAGATCGGTTGGCCCGAAGGACGTATCCCCTTGGCGGAGACAACCATCTATCTGGCTACCTGCAAGAAAGATAACTCCGCTTATTTGGCCATCGACGATGCCTTGGCTAAAGTGCGTGAGACGGGTAACCTACCCGTTCCCTTACACCTGCGCAACGCACCGACATCGCTGATGAAAGATCTCGGATACGCCGACGGATACCTGTACCCGCATGACTTCCCGAACCATTGGGTAGCACAACAGTACCTGCCCGATGAACTCGTCGGCACAGAGTTTTGGCACAAATCATAAATCATAAATCATAAATCATAAATTGTCCGGTCTGTATATACATATTCCGTTCTGCAAGAAGCGTTGCTTGTATTGCGATTTCTTCTCCACCACCCGGTTGGAGCGGCAGGACGCGTATGTATCGGCATTGGTCCAAGAGATAAAAGCACGGCAGGACGAAGCGGGCGAACCCATCCGCACCATCTATATAGGCGGCGGAACGCCAAGCACCTTGTCCTTGGAAGCGATGACCCGTATTAACCACGTGCTGAATAGGGATCAGGTAGCGGAATTCACCGTGGAGGTCAACCCGGGCGATGTCACGAAGGAATACCTGCAGGGTTTGCGTGCTTTGGGTGTCAACCGTCTCTCAATGGGCGTACAGTCCTTCCAAGATGACTTGCTGACACTGATTGGACGAAGACATAATGCACAGCAAGCCATCGATGCCGTACGCATGGCGCAAGAAGCAGGATTTGACAATATATCCATCGACCTGATGTACGCCCTGCCTACGCAGACGATGGACCAATGGAAAGCGGATATCGAGACGGCGCTGACACTCGGCATCCGACATATATCGTGTTACGGCTTGATGTACGACCCCGGTACGGCCTTGTATAATGAATTAATGAATGAACGAATTAAGGCGATCGACGAGGACACGGAGAATGCGATGTACGACTATCTGTGTGAGCGCTTACAGCAGGCGGGATTCGTCCATTATGAGGTGAGTAACTTCGCGTTACCCGGATACGCCTCGCAGCATAACGGCAGTTATTGGAACAACACCCCGTACGTAGGCGTAGGCGCAGGCGCGCATAGTTATATAAGGAATGTACGCAGTTGGAACCCCGATGACTTGGATGCTTACATACGCGGCATCGAAGACGGGACACTCATTCGGGAACAAGAGACCCTCACCGACACCGACCGCTATAACGAACACATTATGTTAGGTTTACGAACCTGCCAAGGTGTGGCACGGGAAGATATAGACGGGGACATCGACGACCTATTGGAAGCTGGTTTGTTGCAAATAAAGAACAACCGCGTCATCGCTACGCAGCAAGGGATCCATCTGCTCAACCGCATTATAGAAGATTTAATGAGAGACTAAAAAACAACAATTATATGGAGAAGAAACCGTGGTATAAGAAATTCCTGATTTGGTTCTGGAGTATCTTCGTAGTAGGAATAGTGGCCGTCTGGCTCATCATGTGGCTCATCACCAAAGGCGCATTGGGTTACTTACCGCCCTTGGAGGAGTTACAGAACCCGAAGAACACCTTCGCCAGCGAGATTATCTCGTCGGACCATCAGTCCTTGGGTCGTTATTACCGGTACGAGAACCGTGTCGGCGTACAGTACAGTGACCTGAACGACACCCTTATCATGGCGCTCATCGCTACCGAAGACGCCCGTTTCTACACCCATACCGGCATCGACTTCAAGTCCATGTTCCGTGCCATCATGAAGATGGGTAAAGCCGGTGGTGGTAGTACGCTTACCCAGCAGTTATCCAAGCAGTTATGGTCACCGCGTGCCAACAACACCATGGAGCGCGCCATGCAGAAACCCATCGAATGGGTCATCGCTACCAAGTTGGAACGACTCTACTCCAAGGATGAGATCCTGCTGATGTACCTCAACCAGTTCGACTTCCTCTATAATGCCGTAGGTATCCAGTCGGCGGCCAAGATCTACTTCAACACCACGCCCAAGAACCTCAAGATCGAAGAATCGGCAATGTTAGTGGGCATGTGTAAGAACCCTTCGTACTACAATCCCCGTCGTCATCCGGAGCGGGCGAAGAACCGTCGGAACACCGTCCTCAGTCAGATGGCGAAGTACGGTTATATCGACGAAGCAACCCGTGATTCCGTGTCTGCCTTACCGCTGGAGTTGCATTTCAGTTCCGTCGATCACAAACAAGGTATCGCGCCTTATTTCCGTGAGTATCTGCGACTTACACTTACAGCCAAAGAACCGCGTGAGAGCGATTATCCGTCTTGGAACAAGTTGCAGTACAGCATCGATAAGCAGCAATGGGAGAATAATCCGCTCTATGGTTTTTGCGAGAAATACCGCAAGCCGGACGGTTCCAAATACGATATCTACCAGGATGGTTTGAAAATCTACACCACCATCGATTCGCGTATGCAACGTTACGCCGAGGAGGCGGTGTACGAACACATGAGTGCGCTGCAGAAAGACTTCGACAATGAGTTGAAACGCAAACGCTATGCACCTTTCTCCGAACCCTCGCGGAAACAGTTAGGCAAAGGAGCCCGTGCCTTCGACATGCAGGCAACGATGGAGAAAGCCATGAAGCAGACCGACCGGTACCGCCTCATGAAGAAAGCCGGCATTGCCCATGACTCGATCCTGCGCACGTTCTACGAACCCCGTCCGATGCGGATGTTCACTTACCAAGGCATGGTGGACACCATTCTCACACCCTACGACTCGATCCGTTGGCAGAAGAGTTTCCTGCGCTGCGGATTCATGTCGATGGATCCCCATACGGGTCACGTCAAAGCCTATGTGGGCGGACCTAACTTCGAGCAGTTCCAGTACGACATGACGACCAAAGGTCGTCGGCAGATCGGTTCCACCGTCAAGCCTTACCTCTTCACTCTGGCGATGGACGAAGGCATGTGGCCCTGCGACTCGATGGTCTATGACTCCGTCTCCTTCGTGCTGCCCAACGACAGTATATGGACCCCGGCGGACACGCACGCCGAACACCAGTACGAGATACATGACTTCAAATGGGGTCTTCAGATATCATCCAACTGGATGTCCGCCTATATCATGTCCCTCTACACGCCCGAGCAGTTAGTCAAACTGATGCGGTCCTTCGGTATCAAAGGCCAGATAGACCCCGTCGTGTCGCTCTGTCTGGGTCCGTGTGAGGTGAGTGTGGAAGAGATGGTGGACGCATATACCACGTTTGCCAACAAAGGTATCCGAACCGAACCGCTTTACGTGACGCGTATTGAAGACAGTAACGGAAACGTCATCGCCTCCTTCACGCCCAATACGCACGAGATCATCAGCGAGACGACCGCCTATAAGATGACCTATATGTTACAGTCCGTCTTAGGCAAAGACAGCGTCACCAATACCGTCGGAACGGGTATCCGTATGCGGTATAAATACGGTATCAAGGCGCCGATGGGTGGTAAAACCGGTACGTCCAATGAGAATGCGGACGGATGGTTCATGTGCTTCACCCCGTCCCTCGTCTCCGGTGCATGGTGCGGCGGAGAGGACTATCAGATCCACTTCGACGCCATGAAATACGGTCAGGGTGCCAACTCTGCCCTGCCTATCTGTGCGATCTATCTGCAGAAAGTGCTCAATGACCCCGATTTAGGATACGATCCCGAAGAGAACTTCAATATCCCGGCATGGTTCGACCCCAATGAAGGATGTAAGTAAGTTGAAAGGTGAAAGGTGAAAGGACACATAGGATGAAAGGTGAAAGGTTAAAGGTGAAAGGATTATTCCTATTCATCTTCCTTTCAATTTTCAATTTTCAATTTTCAACTTGCCACGCGCAGTTCAACACCGACCGCATCACGGCGATCGGGCGGAATGCCTTGTATTTTGAGGATTACGTATTGTCCATCCAGTATTTCAACCAGGTCATCCGACTCAAACCCTACTTGGCGGAACCCTATTTCTATCGTGCGATCGCGAAGATCCAGTTGGAGGACTACCAAGGTGCCCTCAACGACTGCAACGCCGCCATCGAGCGCAATCCCTTCTCTCCGGGTTGTTATTACACGCGGGGCTATATCTACCGCCAACTCAACCGCTTACAAGAAGCCGAGACGGACTATTCAGAAGCCCTGCATTTCTCGCCGGAGAACCGTACGTACCTACTCCTGCGTGCCGACACCCGGGCGCAGATGAAGCAGTACGATGCCGCCATGGAGGATATCGAACAACTGCTGCGACGCGAACCCAACAGCCCCTCCGTATGGAGCGAGAAAGGACAGATAGCCTTCCTCCAAGCCGACACCTTGGCGGCCTTGGAAGCTTTTGAGAAAGTGACGCAGTATGACCGTACCAACCCTGCCGCATGGTCGGCACTGGGTGTCACAAGTCTGATGCTCCAACGCGAAGAGGAGGCCTATATCCAACTCACGCAAGCGATTAACCTGGGCTCCAAATGGGCTGGCGATTACATCAACCGGGGTATCATCCATTATCGCAGACATAACTACCGGGGTGCCCTCAATGACTACGACCAAGCCGTCAAACTGTCGCCGCGGGATGCCGACTGTTACTATAACCGGGGCGTGATGCGGCAAGAGGTGGGTGACTATAACCATGCCTTGGAAGACCTGAACAAAGCCATCGACTTGGCGCCCGAGAAAACCGAGATGCGCTACCAGCGTGCGCTGGTCGGCATGCAACTCAAGCAATGGAAAAACGTCATCACCGACCTCGATACCCTCATCGCACGCTATCCTTATTTCCTGCCCGCCTATTACATGATCGCCCAAGCCTACCAGCAACAGGGCAACGACAAAGAGGCGTACCGTTACCGGTTCAAAGCGCAGGATTTGGAGGAACATAAGGAAGAGATACAAGCCAAGCAAGCCGCCAAACCCCATACGGACTTGCTGATTGCACAAGCCCAACCGCAGAAGAAAGACCATCGGAAGGAGTTCTCGCCGAACGCGGCGCAGAACCAGAACGAGCCCGCCGAAGAGGAACAGAAATACGATTCGCAGACACGGGGTAACGTGCAGAAACGCTACCAGGATATCGTCAACGAACCCCAGATCATCTTGTCCTACTACAGTACGGACATGAGCCTGCGTCGTACCAACTATTACCATCCCCTGGTGGAACAAATCAACAAAAGCCAAGCCCTGCCGGCTGCCCTGCGTTTCACGCCGCAGGAGATGACCCTGACTGCCGAGATGGTGGACTTCCATTTCGCCGAGATCAACCGCCTCACCACGCAAATAGAGCAGGTACAAGCGGAGAACCTTTCAACTTTCAACGTTCAACTTTCAACGTTATACTACTCCCGCGCCGTCGAATTCGCCATCATCAAGGATTATGCGAGTGCCATCGATGACTGCACCAAGGCGATCGTGCTGGCGGATAAGGACTTGGAGGTGCTCATCTCTTTCTGCCGTGCCAACTGGCGTTACCGCTTGCCGGACGGGGACTTTGAACTCATCCTCCGGGACTACGACCATGTGATCCGACTGCAACCCGACTTCGTCTTCGCCTATTATAACAAAGCCAATATCCTCTGCGCCAAGCAGGAATACAAGGAGGCGATTAACTACTATACCAAAGCCATCGAACGCGATGCGGACTTTGCGGAAGCCTATTTCAATAGAGGACTGACCTATGTCTTCCTTGGCGAGAATGAGAAAGGCCTTGCCGACCTGAGCAAAGCCGGTGAGCTCGGTATCTATCAAGCATACAACATGATCACACGATTTAAATAATTGATAGTTGATAATTAAAAATGAAACATTGGTGGAATAAATATGGTTTTAGACTATGCTTGATAGCATTGTCAATTGTCAATTGTCAATTGTCAATTGGTCAGCTCCTCTACGAAGTATCCGGAAACGGCGCCAAAGCCAAGTCCTATATTCTTGCCACCAACCGCAATGTAGAGATGCAGTTTTTAGACACCATTCCCAATGTGTTCAAATGCTTCTCGCAATGCCATAAAGTGGTGACGGAATTTGCCATGCAGGACTACGAAGCCCTCGCTGCGTTGCGTCAAGCGGCGGTTCTGCCGGACAGTGTCAAACTCTCCAATTTCTATAGCGAAAAGGATTACGAGTTTATTGACAACACTCTTCGTATTCATTTAGGCATGGGTTTGGACCAATTATGCCGCATGAAACCGGCGTACCTGACCGAGCTTTTTCGGGCGGAGTTATGCAAGCAATGGTTGGGGTACGACGAGCAGACTTCGATGGAGAATTTCTTCGAACATGTGGCGGCACAGCAAGACATGCCGGTGGTCGGATTAGACGGCGTGGGCGAGACGATGTACATGCTCTTTGACCGCGAACCCTTCCATTGGCAATGTACCGACCTGCTCCGCGCACTACAGTATCCGGAGAACGAAGTGAAACAAGAGCGTACGCTGCGCGATATGTATCGGGATGGACGGTTAACCGACATCGCCTTTCAGGTCGAGAGTCCCAATAACAACACCTCCCTCTCCTACTCCGACTATCAGGTGTACGCCCAACGAAACATACAATGGGTCAAACGACTCAAACCGCACCTGACCGAAGGCGCTTGTTTCATCACCCTCAATGCCATCTATCTCGGTGGCGACAAAGGTCTGTTGGAGCAACTTCGTACGGCCGGTTACCGTGTCCGCCCCGTAAATAGAAAGTTGAAAGTTGAAAGATGAAAAATCATAAATTTGAAATCATAAATTTGAAATCACCATACGGCGCAAGCAGATCGAAAGAAATCATAAATCACAAATATATAATACTTTGTATTATATTGGTGTTCTGTTCTCCTATACACGCCCAAATCGGCATGAAGGAATTAGGGGACTCGCTCACCGTATGGACCGGTTTCTCTCCGGCTTGGTCGTCGTCCGTCAAGGTCAAGAGCATGCGGGTGGATAAGAATAAAGTGACCGTCCGTACCAATACGATCCTCAAAGACGTGCGTTGGACACCGGCTTTGGTGAGCGAAGCCAAGCGTAATGTGAGTCGTTGGGTACTCGGGCATGAGAAAGGAAAAATCACCATACAGGCAGGCAAAACCAATATCGACGACCTCGTCACCGACTGCGCCAAGGGCATCATGGTCGCCGGTAAGCAGCATGACCTGACCGAGCATAATATCGCCCTCTATCCGAGTCATGGTCTCTATTTTAATAGAGACCGCCAAGAATGGATCTGGCAGCGTGCTACCCTCTGGACCACCGTCGAAGACCTGTACAGTCAGGAGTACGTGCGTCTCATCCGGCAGATGTTGGAGAACGCCGGTGCAACGATCTATACGCCTCGTGCCGACCTCAGTCAGCAGGCGCTCGGTGTATCCGGCATGCCCCAATGGACCGAAGGAGCACGGTACTGGTTGATGAGTCAGAACGCAGACACCACCCTCTGGGACCTGTACGAAGGGGATGAATACAAAGACGACATGAAATGTCGGGCGATGTGGGTCAACTCGCTCAAGGTACCTATCGACCTCTGCCTCGCTTTCCATACCGACGGACAGGACAGCGGAAACGACTCCACCATCATCGGCACCCTCGTCATCTATACCGCTAAGAATGACAGCGGACTCACCGTGCTGCGTAATGGCAAGGACCGGGAACGCGTCAACCGCAACCTGGCAGATATCATCCAGACACAGGTCACCAATGACCTCCGCACCCTTGCACCCGAATGGACCAGACGGCAACTCAAAGAAGCCAATTACTGCGAGAGTCGTGTGCCTGACGTGCCGAGTCTCATCCTCGAACTGCTCAGCCATAAAAACATGGCAGATATGCGATACGGCTTGGATCCGAACTTCCGTTTTGCCGCTTCCCGTGCCGTGTATAAAGGTATCTTGCGCTATATCAACGGTAAGTCCGCCATTGTCCAACCCCTACCCATCCGGGATTTAGGCGTCCAATTCACCAATGACCAATCTGCTTTGCTACGCTGGATTCCGGTCACGGATTCTTTGGAACCCACCGCTACGCCTACCCATTACATGGTTTATACCCAAGCCAACGATGGCGAGTGGGACGTGCAGCAGGTAACCGACACGCAGGTCCTTCTTCCCCTCCAACCCGGTATCCGGTATAACTACTATATCGTAGCCGGCAACGATGGCGGTCTCTCCTTCCCCTCCCCCATCATCAGCGCCTATCAATCTAACAGTCCGCAGGACGGTCTAACAGGCGAAGCCGGTCTAACAGCGAAGCGGTCTAACAGCGAAGCGGTCTTAATCGTCGATGCTTTCCACGATGTTTACGGTCCCGAATGGTTTGCGGACTCCCTGCATGCCGGAATCGTACCCGGTACCTACGCCTGTGAAGACGGGTTCAGCTGCGCCTATATCGGTCAGCAATGGAACTATGACCGTGCCGATGAGTGGAAGGATGATGACAACTGCGGTTGGGGTGCCTGCTATCGGGATCATGCCGGTTTCTTCACCATCGGCAATACCCGTGACTATGCCGCGCAACACGGCCGTGAACTATGGAAGATGAAAATCAGCTATACCTCCTGCACCGAAGGCTATCTGATAAATGACAAATTACAAATTACAAATTACAAATTATTGGATATTGTCTGCGGCCGAAATAGAGTTCCGCTAAAAACTGAAAGCTATTCACTGATCACTGAATACTTATCAAACGGTGGTCGCCTGCTGCTCAGTACCGACCATTTCAGTGCCATCGATCCCGTATGGGCAGACACCTGTCTCCATGCCCGTTTCTATGCCGCACGAGCCACCCGCAGCGGACGGATCACTTCGCCTCGTCATCGGATCTACCAACTCCAACTGGAGCCCAACGAAGAACAACTCTTCACCCCTGCTCCGGAAGGCATCATGCCTACCGACACCCTCGCCATCCGCATGGCGTCCTACGAGGACATGCGCTGTCCCGCCGCCATTGGTTACCAATCACCAATCACCATACGGCGCAAGCAGATCGAAAGAAATCACCAATCACTCGTCTACTCCTTCCCCCTCGAAGCCGTTCAGTCTTTCGATAAGATCTACCGCCACGCCATCGAGTGGTTATTGAAAAAAGAAGAATAGAATTGCTGTTTACCTCCGGTGGCCTGACGGTCGGCTGATGTGCATGCTTACCTTCGGTTTTTTTCCTGAAAAATAGGCTCCACTCTTGCATATGTGCGAAAAAAAGTGTAATTTTGCACCCGGTTGTAAATTCAAACAACATCAAACGATATCAAACAACATCAAACGATATCAAACAACATCAAACGATATCAAACAACATCAAACAACATCAAACGATATCAAACAACATCAAACGATATCAAACAACATAATGGGCTACAGTCAAATGTTTAATTTTACCCCCCCCCATACGGCAAAAATGTCGTATATCAGTTCTTCTGCTGTTTACATGCACGCTTCTGATTCCGTGCACGTCTTGTTCTAAAAAGTCCTCTACGGAGAGCGCGCCGCGCCCCGTGGAAATCCGCAAATCGCTTATTTATAATGGTGACTCGCTCGCATACTTTGCCGAGCGCGCTTACCTGCACGATGACCCCGATGCACTCTTCATCACGGGGTTAGCGTCCTTCATCTCCGTCCAGGATCCCGACTTCCCGGACTCTATCCATACCGTCCCCATCGACGAAGCGGAGATCATGTTGCTTCATGCGGCGGACTTAGGCCAACCCGACGCCCTCCAATATATCCAATGTCTTGATAAACAAGGGCATTGGCATCGTAGTTTACCGAAAACGTTGAACGATAAATAAGGGGGGGAGTTATGGCAAAAGTTATTGACCCGATGTGGGATGACAAACCCCTTGACGTATCCGGAGAGGTAAATTTTATTTGGTCTATTGCCAATCGTTTGCGTGGTCCATATAAGAGCGAGAATTATAAGGACGTTATTATACCGATGACCATTCTACGCCGTTTTGAGTGTGCATTAGCGCCCACCAAAGCAGCGGTAGTAGAGAAATTTAACGAGAACCCCAATTATCCGGAAAAGGCTATGCAGCGTCTCTCCGGCTATCAGTTCTATAATACGTCGCGCTACGACTTAACCGAACTATGCAACGACCCGGATCACATTGTTTCTAACTTAATTACGTACATAGATGGCTTTTCGGCTAATGTACGACACATCTTCAGTGACTTGGATTTCTTCACTGAGATAGACAAGATGGACAGAAGCAATCGTCTCTATACCGTTGTTAAGGCATTTTCAGAACTGAACCTTGACCCAAAGACGATTGACGGTATGAGAATGGGCTATATTTTCGAGGAACTTATCCGTAAGTTTTCGGAGAATGCCGATGCTGGAGACCACTACACCGGTCGTGACATTATCAAAACGATGGTCGCTATTCTTCTCTCCGAAGGAAGCGAAGATGTCCTCCAGCCCGGTCGCGAGATAACCATCCTTGACCAAGCCTGTGGTACAGGCGGTATGCTTTCTACATCCTATAATTTCATAAAGCGTTTTAACCCGGAAGCCAATATCCGTTTATTTGGTCATGAGGTAAATCCTAATTCCCACGCAATGTGCCTTGCAGAAATGCTCATCAAGGGACAGGATATTTCTAATATCCGTTTACAGGATACGATGAAGAAAGACGCTTTCCCGGATACAAAGATGCGGTTCGTAATTGAAAACCCGCCTTTCGGACAACCATGGGGAGGTAAGGAAGTAAAAGAAACAGGTTCTGAGGAAGCCGTCTTGGAGGAATACGCCAAAGGCTTTGCAGGGCGTTGGGGGGCAGGTCTGCCGGGAACAGGCGATATGCAGATGCTCTTTCTTCAGTCGGCGGTCGATAAACTTAACCCCACCAACGGACGTGCGGCTATTATAGAAGACGGTTCGCCGCTCTTTGTTGGCGGCACGGCTTCGGGTGAAAGTCAAATCCGCCGATGGTTCCTCGAGAATGACTATATCGAAGCCATCATAGCACTGCCGACAGATTTGTTCTACAATACCGGCATTGCTACGTATATTTGGATTCTATCCATGAACAAGCGTCCCGAACGCAAGGGCAAGATACAACTCATTGACGCGACAGGCATATGTCACAAACTGCGCAAACCGCTTGGCAACAAACGAAACGAGATTGGTCCAGAGGAACGCAAAGCAATTGTAGATTTGTATGTCAATTTTGAAGAGAACGACCTTTGCAAGATATATCCGAATACGGAATTTATCTACCGCGAGTATGCCGTTATGCAACCATTGCAGCGCAGTTATGCGATAAATGATGAGCGCATAGAGAATTTGCTTCTGTCCGGTGCGCTCAACTCGTTGTATGATGCAGCCAAGATAGCAGAGATAGAAGAAAAAGAAGAACCTTCCGATAAAGAATTAAAGAAAGTAGAGGAACTGAAAAAGAACGAGCCTCTATATAACCGTATCATCCAAGCCTTGCACCTCGCCAAGTCGGAGAAGGTTTATTTGTCGTATAACGAGTTTGAACCGGAATTGGCTGTAGCACTAGCCCCGGAGGTTGCCGAGAAGGACAAACTTTTTGCCGCAATAGCGGAAGGACTTTCCGTAATGGATAAGAAAGCCGAGATACAACGCGACAAGAAAGGCAATATCATCTACGACAAAGAGACGAAAGATGTGGAGATTGTGCGTTTTGATGAAACGATTGATGATTATATGCAGCGCGAAGTGTTGCCGCATATACCGGACGCAAAGGCATTTTTTGAAGAAGATACATCCAAGAAGAAACCGGTTATTAAGACAGGTGCCGAAATACCGTTTACGCGCTATTTCTACAAATACCAAAAGCCAAAAGCCAGTTCCGAACTCAAAGAGCAATTCATAAAACTGGAAGAGTCAATTGCAAAACACATGGCTAATATCTTCGATTAATGATGGCACGAGAGATGAAAAATAGCGGTATATCGTGGGTCGGTGAAATACCAAGCGAATGGATAGAGCATCCACTTGGGGCGTATTTTACGGAAAGAATTCATCCAAATTGTTTGAATGAAGAAACTAACCTTCTATCATTAAGTTATGGGAAAATCGTTAGGAAAAACATTAATACAGTCGGCGGCCTTTTGCCTTCTTCATATGCAGGATATAATATTATTGAGGCAAATGACATTGTAATTAGACCTACTGATTTACAAAATGACCAAAAAAGTCTTCGTACTGGTTTGGCAAAAGAGCGAGGTATTGTAACATCTGCTTACATTACACTAAAACCCCTAAAAGATACATATTCGCCGTATTTCCATTATTTGCTTCATAGTTATGATATTGCCAAGGCTTTCTATAATATGGGTAATGGTGTAAGGCAAGGAATAAATTATTCAGAACTAAAAAAGTTGCTTCTACTAGAACCTCCTCTATCCGAGCAAAAAGCCATCGCCTCATTTCTAGATTCAAAGTGCGGTGAGATAGATGGACTGTTAGCTGATTTGGATGCAGAGGTTAAGACACTTACAGAGTACAAGAAATCCATTATTGCAGAAACGGTTACACGGGGGCTTAATGCCGATGCCCCGATGAAACCTTCTGGAATTCCTTGGGCTGATACTATTCCTGCACATTGGAAATGTAAAAAAGGGAAATATACTTTCCAACTTTTACAGCGTCCAGTAAAAGACAATGACGGAGTAATTACTTGCTTTCGGGATGGAGAAGTTACATTGCGCAGTAACCGCCGAGAAGATGGCTTTACAATGTCCGAGAAAGAATATGGCTATCAAGGCATCGAGCCAGGAGATTTGGTGGTTCATGGCATGGATGGTTTTGCCGGTGCAATAGGAATTTCTGATTCTCGCGGAAAAGGCACGCCTGTTTTGAATGTACTTGATTCTGACCAAAACAAGAAATACTTGATGTATTATTTGCGTAATATGGCGTTTGGCAATGTGTTCCTTGCTATGTCAACGGGAATTCGTGTTCGCTCATGCGATTTGAGTTGGAAGAAATTAGGAGAAATAAGAATTGTATTACCTCCTATTGAGGAACAAGAGGCGATAGCGAAGTATTTGGACGAGAAATGCGCCGCAATAGAGCAATCCATTACCGATAAACAAGCGCAAATTGAAACCCTTAAGGGCTACAAGTCCTCTCTTATATATGAGTACGTTACCGGCAAAAAACAAGTTGTAAAATGAATACCATTTTAACAGAAAAACAATACCAGGAGTTTATCATCAAACGCTTGCTTGAAAACGAGTATGCGTTACGTACAGCGGATAAATACGACCCACAGCGCGCAATGGACCCGGAAATGCTTTTCCAGTTCCTTGAGGAAACGCAGCCGAAGAAATTAGCCCAATTAAGGGGAGTATTTAAGGAGAACTTTGCCGAGACATTGCTTAATTATATCAGTCAGGAGATTGGTTCTCGTTCTCTCATAGATGTGCTTAAAAAAGGTATAGAGATTTCTTACGTCAAATTAGATTTGATGTATATGAAGCCTGCCACCTCATTTAATCCGAAACAGATAGAAAAGGCATCCAAAAATAAATTCTCCGTCATGGAGGAAGTATGGGCTTCCGATAAAGAGCGTGTAGATCTGGTTATCTTCTTAAACGGTCTTGCAATTATCTCCATGGAACTGAAATGCAACCAAGCCGGACAGAACTATACGCACGCCATCCATCAATATCGCGAAGACAGAAACCCCAAAACACGATTGTTCTTGAAGAAAACCGGTTGTTTGGTGCATTTCGCGATGGACTTGGAAGAGGTATATATGACAACCGAACTGAATAAGTTGGAGACTTATTTCCTGCCGTTCAATATAGGTCGCGGTGAGGGTATCAATACCGGTGCGGGTAACCCGATTTTCGATGATAAGATTGCAGTGTCTTATATGTGGGAAGATATATTGACCAAAGATACATTATACGACATCATCGGCAAATTTATCTTCGTCGAGAAATCCGAGAAAAAGGATAAGGTAACCGGCAAAAAACATATAGTGGAGCATTCAATATTTCCGCGTTATCACCAGCTCCGCACGATCCGTAAAGTGGTAGCCGATCTGCTTGTCAATCATACCTCGCAGAACTATCTTATTCAACACTCTGCCGGCTCGGGAAAGACCAAAACGATTGCATGGTTAGCACATCGCCTTGCTTCGTTACACGATTTGGACAATAAGCAGATATTTAATAATATCGTTATCATTACGGATAAGATTGTTGTGGACCGCCAGTTGCAAGATGCAGTAAAGCAAATAGACCACAAATCCGGACTGATAAAGGTAATGGATGACAGTTGTTCGTCCGATGATTTGCGCAAGGCATTAGAGGGTAATACAAAAATCATCGCCACTACCATACAGAAATTCCTCTATATCGTAGATACGATTAAGAAAATCAATGATAAGACCTTTGCTGTTATCATTGATGAGGCACATTCTTCCACCGCTGGAAAAGATATGAGCGCCGTCACGCAAGTATTAGGTAAAGGGCGAGAAGATGATGAGGAGATAGAAGAGGAAGATATTTTTACCGAAGAAATCCGAGCTAATGGCAAGCAGCCTAACGTATCTATGTTTGCGTTTACGGCCACCCCAAAACCGACAACGCTTGCATTATTCGGACGTCCCGGCATAGATGGTAAGCCGCAAGCATTTGACCTCTATTCCATGAAACAGGCAATTGAGGAAGAGTTTATTTTGGATGTCCTCACCAATTACATGGAGTATAAAACATACTATGATCTGAACAAGACCATAGAGGCAGACCCGATGTATAAATCAGCCAAGGCAAAAAAGAAGATTGCGCGTTTGGTGGATTTGACGGATGAGAATATCGAGAAACGGACGGAGATTATTATTGAGCATTTCCGCTCGGTTGTGATGCAGGAATTAGGTGGAACAGCCAAAGCAATGGTTGTGACCGCTTCCCGACCTGCGGCAGTGAAATATAAAATGGCTTTTGAGAAGTATATAAAAGAGCATAACTATACAGAATTGGGATGCTTTGTCGCATTCTCCGGCAAAGTAAAATTGGACGAGCACCCGGGGGAGGAATTTACCGAAGTGAAGATGAACGGTATATCGGAAAATGCCCTGCCGGAAACTTTCGATAAAGACGAAAACCGTATATTACTTGTAGCCAATAAATATCAGACAGGCTTTGACCAGCCGCGTTTATGCGCTATGTATGTACTAAAGAAATTGAAGAAGATAGCCGCAGTTCAAACCCTTTCCCGATTAAACCGCATTTGTCCGCCGTACAAGAAGAAAACATTTGTACTTGATTTCTGCAATACCTATGAGGACATCAAAAAATCATTTGCTACCTATTATACGGCTACTATATTGGACAACAACATTACCCCGAGCGAGGTATATAAGGTAGAGACGAACCTGGATGCCTTTGATGTGTTGGACGGGTACGATATACAGCGTTTTGCAGAACTTATCACGATAGCAAAACCGACTGACACCCAAAGAAATCAGATGCTTGCATACTTGCGTCGTGCCGAGAGTAAGGCAAATAAACTCGATGAGGCAGACAAGAAAGAATTTGTAGCGGTGCTTAAACGATTTGTGCGTGTGTACGAATTCATCATTCAAGCCAGCTCTTTTGAGGATGTGGAATTGCATAAAAAATATAAGTTCTGCTCGAATTTGCAGCAATGGTTCAAGAAAGACCAATCGGGAGAAGGCTTTTCGTTGAAAGACCAAATAGTAGCCAATAATTTCTTGAATAAACTACAAGGAGAATATTCCAAACCGAATGTAATCGCCGAGCCATTTGTCAAACTGCCCGAAGCGGAAACGCAACTCTCCGAAGATGAGGAAAAGAAATTGTCCGAGATAATTGCAGAGATTAACAGCCGTACCGGAAATAATTTCGACCAAGATGTTGCGGCAAAAGCTATGTTGCAAATCAAAGAGATCTTGCTTAAATCGGAGAAACTACAACAATCCGCTCTTGTTAATGCCGAAGATGAATTCAAGTTCTCTTATTATGAGGATATTGATGATGCGTTAGTGCAAGGTCTGGAACAAAATCAAGATTTCTTTACAATGCTCCTTAATAATGCAGATATAAAGAAGCAAGTACTTGGTATCTTTGTTTCAGAGGTATATAAAACACTACGGAACAGACAAGGAAACCTGCCCGATGTACATTATCACATCAACGTCAATGGACCTGTCGGAACGTGGATTGATACCGTTGAGAACTATAAAACGAACGAATAATTGCAAAAAAATTTGCATATATCATAAAAAAGCAGTAATTTTGCACTCGAAATCGTCTTAGACTTCGGACGTTAACTGAAGAACATATTTATTTCATAGGCATATTTCTTACCAATAAGTCGGCAAACTTTTTAAGAACAGAAAGAAATGTGTCCCAACACTTTGTATGGGTGAGTGGGGCGCTGTTCTTCGTTTGCCGACGATATTGGTCGCTCCACAAGCCCATACTTTTTTATACTAATGTTATGGCAAAACCAAAATCTCCTACACATTATACCGAGGTACATTTCCATGCGCCGGTAGGACAATATATAGACTATATCGAAAACCAAACCGTTTCTTTTGATAAGGATATGAAAATGCACGTGGCAAACATTGCGCATTCGAATATCCCACAAGATACATCGAAAGGAAAGGAATATTGCGAATATATTTGCCGCGAGAAATTGGACGAGCAAGGTATCTACACAATAGACGAGTTTGAAAAAAAGTTCGGTGCCGCTACCAAAGGAACGGCACCTGAACTGGCAGAATTTCTCATACGCTATAAGGCGCAAGGTCTGCTGAATTTTAAGAAACATACCAAGAAACAGATATACGATAATCTGCGTAAACACTTTCCCGAAATGAGGGATTATGACTATCCCAATTTTGCTGCAGCGTACTAAATTTTATTTGATTTTTAGTCAAACCATTTGATTTTGTAGCCTGCTAAAATTCAAGTCATTTGATTCTTATTTGATTCTCATTTGATTATAGACTTCCGAGCCGTCGGGAGTCTTTTTTTATACCTACCTTTGCATCGCTTTTCCATTGAGAAGCGGTGCGCAACATAGTGCGCATCTAACAATTTAACAGTTTAACAATTTAACAGTTTAACGCATTATGTTACAAAATCATTTATCGCGTATCTGGTTTCAATCCCAGGACTGCAAACAAGTGCCGCTGGATGAGATTGGCGGAAAAATTCTATGGGCACACCCGGACGGGTATTTTCTCAATGCGCAGGGACAGAAAGTCAAGGACAATTTCTGTCCGGCAATGAAAGTATCAAAGCCCAACATGCACGCAGCTTATCCCATAATGAGGTCTTTCTGCAAAAGACTCTGCCACATCCTCATGGCGCTTACTTATTATGGTCCGCGCCCCACCTTTACCGACAAGAACGGCAAACCCTATGTTGGTATCTGCCACCATCTCATTCCGGACAAAATCGACTACCGCCCTGCTAATCTGCTGTGCTGGCTCACCCGTGAGGAACACTACGAAGCCGACCGCAGACAGCGCGCCCTGCGTAAGGTTCTACCTGACATGCATGCTATCTCCTATGAGAAACACCGTTATTTACAGGACCCGCGCGTCACCTGCCGCGAGGTCTTTGATGTCGAACTCGAAAAAATACGTTTGCAGTATGGAGACAATGCTTGAAACGATGGAAAAGTCCTTCGACCTCCTCAACCCCTACGAGAAAGCTAGTTTTATGGACGACCGCCTCGCCTGGGCTTCCAACGCCGCTCTCTGCGGAGAAATAACGCTGCGGCTCTGCCACCCTACCAAAGATAATGTATAAATCGTAAATGACTAAATCGTAAATAATTTTATGCCTAACGATATCAAAAAACTGCGCCGACTCATGACGGCAGCGCATGCGCTCAAACAATCACAGCCCAATACGCCATGGCGCAAGCACGTAGCCAACGCATGGCTCTTTGAGAAACTCCGCAAAGCCATGC
>Ga0247611_10000363_pt1 | contig 93677 bp, 76 predicted proteins | sample 177DNAGHGhighgp2_FD_192422 | JGI IMG/M metagenome (GOLD analysis project Ga0247611, IMG submission 192422) | Sheep rumen microbial communities from Palmerston North, Manawatu-Wanganui, New Zealand - 1770 DNA GHGhigh gp2 | ecosystem: Host-associated > Mammals > Digestive system > Stomach > Rumen...
TATTGTTACTAATCCGGCAGGTTTATCAGACCTGATTATTCTTATAGCCGCTTTTTATATACTTGCAAATGCTGTCGACAGTTTAGTAAGGGCTACTAATCTTAAAAAATCTGGCTATGGTCTATGGTGGCTTGCCATGCTTTTTGGTCTGATTTCGTTTGGCTTTGGTATATACATGATTTTCAATATGCATGCTACTAAGGCAGCAGTAATAAGAATAATAGGATTTGTTCTTGTTTATTCTGGTGCTACAAAGCTTTGGGTGCTTACTAGAGCAGCAAACAAAATTAAGCAGGAGCAAATGGCAAAGGAGCAGGAAATAGTAAATCAAAAGACTGCTCAGGAAGTAGCAAGAGATGTAAGTGCAGGAAAGGTAATAGATGTAGATCCTGATGAGCTTAAAAAGCCGGAGGATTAATGCTTTTATAAATGTAAAAAAGATGAAAAAGAAAGGAAATAAGAAATGGCAGATATCAGACCGTTTAATTGCGTTAGACCAGCAGAAAAGTATGCTGATCAGGTTGCAGCGCTCCCTTATGATGTTTATAATAGAGAGGAGGCAGCAGAGCAGGTTAAGGATAAGCCATATTCATTTTTGAATATTGACAGACCAGAAACTCAGTTTGCGCCATCTCAGGATATGTACGCACCTGAGGTATATGAGAAGGCAAAAGATTTATATGAGAGCTTCAAAAGGGATGGTATTTTTGTAAAGGATGCTGATAAGAAGTATTATATTTATGAGCTTACCATGGATGGACGTTCACAGACAGGTATAGTGGCTGTTGCATCCATCGATGATTATGTAAACGGCGTAATTAAAAAGCATGAAAATACTGTTGAAAAGAAGGAACTTGATAGAATAAATCATGTTGGTTCACTCTCAGCCCAGACAGGTCCTATTTTCCTTGCATATAGATCAAATAAGGAAATTGCTGATGTAGTTGCAAAATATAAAAAGAATGCGCCTCTTTATGATTTTGTTTCAGAGGATGGAATCGGACACCGCGTATTTGTAATAGATGGTGCAGAGGATATAAAAAAGGTAAATGAGACTTTTTCAGGCATTAATGAAATATACATTGCAGATGGACATCATAGAGCAGCTTCAGCTGTAAAGGTTGGTCTTAAAAGAAGAGAGGAAGCTAAGGCAAAGGGATCTTTAGATAATGAAGCAGAGTATAATTATTTCCTTTCTGTACTTTTCCCTGAAGATGAGCTTGCCATTCTTCCATACAACAGAGCAGTAAGTGATCTTAATGGTTATTCTGTTGAGCAGTTCCTTCTAGAAATAAAGAAGAAGGGCTTTGATGTGCAGGAAATGGGAAATACTCAGGTTTCTCCAGAGGTAAAGGGCGTAATTGGACTTTACATTAGAGATAAAGGCTGGTATAAGCTTACAGCTGGTGAGGCATTAGCTAGCATTACAGACCCTGTTGAGAGCCTTGATGTGTCACTTTTACAGAATTATATTTTAGAGCCGCTTCTTGGAATTACAAATCCAAGAAATGATAAGAGAATTGATTTTATTGGTGGAATCAGAGGAATAGGAGAGCTTGAGAGGAGAGCAAATTCAGATATGCTTATAGCTTTTTCAATGTATCCTACCAAGATCCAGGAGCTTTTTGCTGTAGCAGATGCAGGAAGACTTATGCCTCCAAAATCTACCTGGTTTGAACCAAAGCTTAGAAGCGGATTATTTATTCATGAGTTATAATTATCTTAGAAGCGGAATATTTATTCATAAGTTCTAATTATTATAGAATCTAGTATAGATACAGTTGTAAAAACACTTAAAAACACTTTAAAAGCTTTAATATGTAAAATGGCTTATGTGTGAAAAATAGCTTTAATATGAAAAATGGCTTTTGTGTGAAAAATAGCTTAAATGTAAAATGGATAGCAGAAAAATTGTATGTTTATGCCGGGTCAAAATGTTAAAAAATAAAGTTGTATATTTATGCCAGGTCAAAATGTTAAAAAATATAGATGAAAATAGAAAGATGTGAGGAAAGACAATGAAGAGCATTAAGGATGAAATTCAGGAAAAGATAGCAGCAGCCTTTGAGGCAGCAGGTTATGAGAAGGAACTGGCTGTTGTTGTGGTAAGTAACAGACCGGATCTTTGCCAGTATCAGTGCAACGGAGCAATGGCTGGAGCTAAGAAATATAAGTGTGCGCCTATAAAGATCGCAACAGAGGTTGTTGAAAAGTGCAAGGAACTTTATGGGGATTCATATTTTTCACTTATTGATGCGGTAATGCCGGGTTTCATTAATATATCAATAAAGGATTCAGCATTAGTAGAGCACCTTGTAGAGGTGGCTGCTGATCCAAGATTTGGTGTAAGGCTTGATGAGAAGGACAATGTTGTAATTGACTACGGCGGAGCAAACGTTGCAAAGCCGCTTCATGTAGGACATCTTCGTTCAGCTGTCATTGGTGAAAGCGTAAAGAGAATTAAGAATTATATGGGACATAACACCATAGGTGATGTTCACTTAGGTGACTGGGGACTTCAGATGGGCCTTATTATAACAGAGTTAAAGGAAAGAAAGCCGGAGCTTCCTTATTTTGATGAAAGCTTTGAGGGAGAATATCCATCAGAGGCTCCTTTTACAATTTCTGAATTGGAAGAAATCTATCCAACTGCTTCAGCTAAGTCTAAGGAGAATAAGGAGTTTTCAGATGCTGCTCATCAGGCAACAGCAGAACTTCAGCAGGGAAGAAGAGGTTATAGGGCTATTTGGAACCACATTATGAATGTGTCAAAGGCAGATCTTAAGAAGAATTACGATTCTCTTAATGTGCACTTTGAGGTATGGAAGGGTGAAAGTGATGCTCAGCCGGTTATCCCTTCAATGCTTGAGGATCTTATAAATAGGGGAATTGCCTATGAGAGCCAGGGAGCTTTGGTTATAGATGTTACAGAGCCTACTGATAAAAAGGAGATTCCTCCTTGCATAGTAAGAAAGTCTGATGGTGCTTCTATATATGCTACAAGTGATCTTGCAACAATTATTTCACGTGAAAAGGATTACGCTCCTGCTCAGTACATTTATGTAGTAGATAATAGACAGGAAATGTATTTTAAGCAGGTTTTCCGTTCAGCAAGAAAGGCAGGCTTTGTTAAGCCTGAGACAGATCTTAAATTCCTTGGCTTTGGTACCATGAACGGAAAGGATGGAAAGCCATTCAAGACTCGTAGCGGCGGCGTATACAGACTTGAATTCCTCATAAAGGATGTTCAGGATGCAGTATTAAAGAAGATTCTTGAAAATAGAACAGTATCTCAGGAGGAAGCAGAGGAGACAGCTAAGATAGTTGCGCTTTCAGCAATTAAATTTGGAGATCTTTCTAATGCTGCAGTTAAGGATTACATATTTGACATAGACAGATTTACTTCTTTTGAAGGAAAGACAGGGCCTTACATCCTCTATACTTTAGTAAGAATTAAGTCTATTCTTGCAAAGCTCCTAGAGAGCGGTGAGCTTGATGAGCTTGAAAAGGTAGCGCCTGGTATTAAGCAGGAAGTCGTCACACTTATGTCAAAGAAGCAGGAAGAGCTTCTTAAGGGAGCTGCACTTAAGTTCTATACAGCAGGACTAGATATAGATGAGGCTGCTAAGGATAATAAGAGCTTAGTAGCGCTTGTATCTGAACTTTCAGGCTTTGCTGAGGCAATAGAATCAGCTGATGCAGATATTGCACCTCATAAGCTCTGTGCTTTCATTTATGAGCTCTCAGATGCTTTTAACAGCTTCTATCATGAGAACAGAATTTCAGGAGAGCAGGATAAGAATAAGCAGGCATTATGGGTATCACTTCTTGAACTTTGCTATAGTGAGCTTTCAATATGCATTGAGCTTCTCGGCTTTAATGCACCTGATAGAATGTAATTGGCCTGGTTTGATTTGAAAGAGCTATGCATGACCTTTTGATCAGAGGTTAAGAATATAAGGCATAGAAAAGGAAATAATATGTATAAATTAGTAGATAATTTAATTGTTTATAGAGGAATTCCAGAAGATAGCATATTAAAAAAATTGTCTAGTGCAATCAAGAAGGTAGAGAAAAATGAGGTTGATAATGAAACTGGTGTTGGCCTTATATATCATGAGGTGAATAGGCTTCTTGATATATCTACCACCTATGGCTTTGATAAGAATCTTTGGCATAATTATCTGGCTTTTCTTCTTGCGACAGTGGAAACTCCTTTTTCACTTACATGCGAGAAATCAGAGGCGCCAAAGGGAACTGTAGATGTGCTTGCTAAAAATGATTTCAGGATTTTCAAGAAGCTTTTTGACTATAATTTTTCTGCTCTTGAAGATAAGCTTGGAATTAGTATATTCGATTATCTAGAAAATTATCAGGCTGTTCCTAAAAAGGAAAGAGCTTATAATAAAAATGTATCAGAGAAGGTAAGAAAGCTGTCTGAAGATATCGAAAAGGCAGCAGATGAAAATGAAATATTTGATGCAGTAACCAGCTTTTATAGTGCATATGGAGTAGGACTCCTTGGGCTAAATAAGGCTTTTAGACTCATGCCCTGCGGAGAGGACGTTAAGCTTGTTCCTATTACCAATACAGAAAATGTACGACTTAGTGACATAGTAGGCTATGAAAGACAAAAGAGAGAGCTTATTAAAAATACTGAGACCTTTGCAAATGGTGGAAAGTCGAATAACTGTCTTTTGTATGGTGATGCAGGAACAGGAAAATCTACCAGTATTAAGGCCATCCTTAATGAATATTATGACAAGGGACTTAGAATAATTGAAATATATAAGCATCAGTTCAAGTATCTATCAACTGTTATTTCAAAAATAAAGAACCGTAATTACAGATTTATTATTTATATGGATGATCTTTCCTTTGAAGAGTTTGAAATTGAGTATAAGTATCTTAAGGCTGTAATCGAGGGCGGAATTGAAATAAAGCCTGATAATATACTTATATATGCAACATCTAACAGAAGACATCTCATAAGAGAGCTGTATTCAGATAGAAAGGATGAAGAGAGAATTTCAGATGATGAGCTTCATCATTCTGATACAATGCAGGAGAAAATTTCTCTTGTTGCAAGATTTGGTCTGCAGATAAACTACGGTTCACCAAATCAGGATCAGTATTTTGAAATCGTAAAGAATATAGCAGCTAGATATCCTGAAATTCAGATTACTGAAAAGGAACTTCTAGATGGTGCGAGAATGTTCGAGTTAGGTAAAGGCGGAAGAAGTGGTAGAACTGCTGAACAGTATGTTATTAGTCTTCTTGGTAACAGAAATGGAAATAATTCCTAAAAAACGTAAGAAAAATTTAAAGAAAAAAGAACATCATTTACTTTAAAATATTGTAAAGATATGATATAATGAAAAAGATGGCGAAATTTTAGTCAAAATAAACGGAATAAAAGGAATTGATGCAATGAATAAACTGAATATTCTTAAGGCTTTAAAGAATAATAGATTGCGTATCTGTATGGCATTTGCCCTAGCTCTTATGATGGCATTGCTGCCTGCATTTAATATAAATACATTAACAGAGATTATGGTATTAGCAGAGGAGTATGGTGAAACCTACGAGGGCGAAACCACAGCTAATGTTAGAGTAAGAAGCGGAGCAGGAACTGATAATTCTGTTCTGTTAGATTCAAATGGAGATGAGGTCCTGCTAAAGAGCGGTACAAAAATAGAAATCATTGGAGAAGAAAAAGCATCTAATGGAGGTCTCTGGTACCATGTTTATTTTGAATATGGTGGCAAGACCATGGATGGCTATAGTTTTGGAGAATATATCGAAAAATCAAGCAGTCCAAAGGTGAAAGAAATCGTAGCAACTCCTACACCGGAACCAACCCCTACTAGTGTACCTACATTGTCACCTACACCAAGTCCAACTCCTACGCCTGTGGCAGTAGAGACAGATTCAGAAGCTGCCGAGCAGGTAGATAATTCAATAGCAAAGTATGCAATAATAGTAGCTGTACTTGCAGCTGCGTTTATAGTGTTCCTTGTTTTGTATTTAGTTTTTGTAAAGAATAAGGGACAGGAGGGTACTCCATCAGCGAAGAATAGCGCAAAGAAGCTTAAAAAGCTGACTGATGAAGCATCAAAAAGCGGCAAGGAAAGAGATAAGGAAAGAAAGTCAAGGGTTTCTAATGAAGATGAGGATGAAGAAGATTCTCCAAAGCTTCAGGACGGCGTATATGTTAAGAAAAAGCCTGCGGTAAAGAAAAAGCAGAATAATAATCCAAATAGTGAATATTTATATGTTGGAAAGGTTGCCAATCCAGAAATGACAGAGGAAGAAAAGCAGCGCGAGGCTGAATATAGAGCTGAAATTGATGGACTTAGAGAGCATGACCTCATAATACATAAGTATTTTGGAAGAGGAGAAGTATTTGACAATAATGACGTAAGACTTATGGAGGTTCATTTTGGTCAGGATACCAGATTCCTCAACAAAGAAACAATAATAAGAGAGCATTTAGTAAGAGTAATTACTGATGATTCAACTCTCAGGTACAGAAGAAGACCTTAAATGCAGTGCATTTAAGGCACAAGTGCACTGAATGTATAAGTGCATCGAAATGCACAGTGCATTCTATGCACAATTGCACTGAATGTATAAGTGAACTGAATGCACAGTGCATCGTATGCACAATTGCACTGAATTTACAAGTGCACTGAATGCACAGTGCACAAGTGCACAAGGGAACTAATTGCTTAAAAAAAATAGGCTGTCGCAATAGTTGCGACAGCCTATTTCTTTTCTTTACGTATGTGAATATTTTGATGTCTCTTTTTATAAATGTCCCACGGGCGAAACCCCATTATCTTTAAGTGATGGGGGTTCGCCCGCCTTGCCATAATGCCGTACAATGTACAAATTAATATTACTTTACTTTAACACCATAAATTTTCTTACCTCTAGTACCTACAACAATTGTATTTTCATAAGCTGCAGGGCTAGCTTCTACATTATCTTTTAGGTAATAGGAATCATATTCCTTACCTGTTAGACCGTCTAAAAGATACATATTACCGCTAGAATCGCTGATAACGACATAACCATTTCCGGCCTCATCATAAATTGCAATAGGACTAGACCAGGTATAATCTGACATATCGATGCTCCATACAATAGAACCATCTGTTTTGTTCAGGGCAACTATTTTTCCGGCAGTATCGCCGCCTGTTCTAGCAACTGTAAAATATACAATGTCCTTAAGAGAATTCTGGCCTAAAAGGGCAGTAGACTGAACACCGCCTGAAACTCCGGAAACAGTAAAGCAGTTATAATCTCTTTGCCATATGATTTCACCTGTAGCAGCATTTATCTTCATTAATGGAATAGATCCGTGTGAAGTATCATCGGCTGTCCAGTGAAGTGAGGTGGAAATATAAATGTATGCTGTGCCTGCCACTGGATCTTCTTCAAGAACAGGAGAGCAATTAGTATCATCCTTTGTGTCACATGACCATATTACATTTAAGGTATTGAGGTCTAGACAGAAGAGATCGCCGCAGTTATCTGCGATATATAAATAATTCTTCCATGCAACTGCAGAGCTTTCCATACCAAGCCAGTAGGTGCTATCTTTAAGACCGTTTCTAGAACGCTCGGTTGAATAACGCCACTTTATAGGTGAGTCTGGATTTATTGAAACTGTAGTTCCATCCCAGCTTGTATTTAGCTTTGTTAAATAGAGGATTCCATTTTCACCTGGCTGAATTAAAGTATCTGTTTCAACATCTATGAGAGGAGATGAATCCCATGCTGTAAATGCATTATTATCAGTACGATCTGAGAAAACATCATTTTCGCCGTAAGTATAAATGATTTCATTTGTCATAAGGTTAATAACAAAGGCCTTAGCACAATCATTCCCCATTGAATCGCCTGCGCCTACAAAATAGAGAGGGGTTCCATCAGGATAAATGCTGCCTGTGCCCTTTATAGGAAAACCTAAAGCTATAGGATCTCTAGTAGGCTTACCATCATCTATATCATAAAAATAAACATGTCCATCTGCCGTAGCGTAGATTACTTCTACGAGACCATCTTTGTTCTGCTTGTTAGTGTACATGGCGGTCATGTTCATTCTGACTGAATCATCCCACTTCATTATTAAAGGCTGACCGGTCCAGCAGCTACCTGTCCAATAACCGTCTTTTACTGTCTTTTTTAACTTTCCTGTTTTATTTTTCCAGGAATTTTTAGTGTCGAATTTTTTTTCTGTGATAGAAGCAGTTCCAAATACAGGGTTACTTCTGTAATTATTACCTCTGAAAGTGATGATTCCGGTAAGATCTGTATATTTTCCATCGTCGAATGTTGGTGCATTGGTGTCTAGATAATTTGGAACAATAAGGTTGTTAATGGATATAGCAGTCTTAAATCCGAAATTAGCTGGATCAGTTGATGAAATACTGACTGGCATGCCTGTCTCTAAAAGTTTTTGAGAATCGAGAAGAGGCGCGCTGTTATAGGTTACCTGTGAACTAGAATCTTCAGTGACTGGAGAGGAAAGTGAGCCCTTTGCATGACATCCCGTCAGCAAAAAACTCGCTGACGCAGCCATTAAAACTGCTGCGACAAATTTACTATTCTTCTTCATCATTACCTCCAACGTTATTATTATCGTTATTATTTTCGTTATTGTCATATTTCGCATATATCTGCGTATATGTCGAGTTGCTCTTATAGTATACCAATATGCCATCGGTTGTAACATAATACTGTCTGAAAAGTGTAAGAACGTTTTCAGTTGAAGTATATGCATTTATGATGAAACATAAATGGTTCTGTACAAGAGCATTTTCATCACTTATATAAAAGTAATAATTTTCTTTATATGGAGCACTCATTCCTGAACGCTCTTCGCTTATTGATAAAAGAGTTTCTAAAGCCTTGCTTGATGTGATTTTTCCGGAGATGGAAGCAGCATTAGTAGTGCTGTAATTTCCGATGAAGGCCTGGGCTTCTTCTGAAGAAGAAGTAGTAGAAACAGTAAGTATATTATCCTCGATTGAAAATGAAAAATTTACATCATTTTCACCAATAAAGGTGGCATAATTATATGAGGATGAAATGGTTGCCTCACCAGAAATATTAGAAACAGTGGTATTTGCATAATTATATGCAGTAAAATTAAATTTATCAGAGGAGGTAGTAGAATCGTTTATTGAAATACTTGCAATAGGAGTTCCATTTGTATCCTCTAAAATATAATTACCAGAAAAACTTACCTTTTCGATTACAGGAGCTATATAACAGTCATGTTCAGTTATGCTTGATATTTTATTATCACTAGAAATACAATATAAAGAGCCGTTTGTTTTATTTACAAGAACTAGCGGTTCGATTGTGTTCATGTGATAGGTGACTGCAAAAACATAGTAATCAACATCATCTACCATAAATGAATCAGATACAAGAGACACGCTGTATTTTGAAGTATTGATTATTTCCTCAACCTTTTTCTTTGCAGCTTCGGTTTCTGGATCAGATGAAGGTGCAGGCGGTGTCTCGGTAGGTGCTTGAACATCTATTGTAGTAATGGGAACGGTAGTTATGTCCTGGATATTTTCATCAGTATCTATTACAGTGCTAGTACTTGTGGTGGCAGTAGTGGTAGCAATCTCAGTGCGGGATGTATCACTGCTGCAGCCATTCATGAAAATGGAAACCATGAAAATAAGACTGGCACATAAAAAAGTCTTTTTATTTTTCATTAAGATTTCTCCAGATTAAAAATGATTAAAAAACTAAACACCTATTTCATTATACAACTACTTATTTTACTACAAAGTCGGTACTTTATCAAGTGTAATAATAAAAAATAAGAAAAAAATTCACAAAAAACATAAATTTACTCTTGACAATTTAAATATTTATGATTTAATATACAAATAGTTCTATCTAATTATTTATTTAGCAAAAAGATTATTATTTAGCAAATTAAATATAAATTTATTATTTGCAATTTTATTTATTTTGTTGTATAATCGTCCTATGTTGGTAATTTGCTGAATATATTCAAAAAGGAAAAGGAGACAGAAACGATGGCAGATATTACACCAGAGGTACAGAAGATCATTGACAAGAAGGGCCGTAAGAGCAAGGCAGAGCTTGAAATCCTTGAGAAGGCTGGAGTAGATTTATCTACAAGCAAGGCAGCAAAGAAGGAAGCTAAGTCAGCTGAGAAGAAGGCTGCTCCTGCTGAAAAGAAGGCAGCTCCTGCTGCAAAGAAGGCACCTGCAAAGAAGGCTGCTGCACCAAAGGCAGTTAAGACAGTAGCTGAAGAGGATGTTATTTTCCAGTTCAACGGAACAAATGTTAGCGCAAAGGATGTTGTAGCAGCTGCAAAGGCTAACTACAAGGGCGAGATTAAGTCTATCAAGGTTTATGTTAACGCTACAGAGGGAATCGCTTATCCAGTAATCAATGGAGAAGAAGTAGGCGGATTTAATTTTTAATTTAAGAGTAAAAACCATTTAATTATAAAAAGCCATGGCAGAATGCCGTGGCTTTTTGTTTTTATATTCATTCACTTTGTTATATTAAAATAATTATCATTGAAGTAATTATCATTGAAGTAATTATCATTGAAGTAATTATCATTGAAATAATTATCATTGATATAATTGTTGTAAATTTGAATTAGTTAGTAACTTTTAAATGAGGTATATTGATTGAAACAGAAGAGGTCTCACCATTAGAATAAGCAGTTTCACAATATACACAGCGATAAATACCTTTTTTAGCATCTGCAAGCTTGAACTTGTGTTCAAGGCCCTGTTCGATAGAAGTAATGCAACGTGGGTTCTTGCACTTGATGACACCGGTAATCATTTCAGGACGCTTTGGAATGTACTTTTTAACTATCTTTTCATCCTTTATAAAATCAAGAGTGATATTAGAATCAAGAACACCTAAAATATCAAAATTGACATCTAAATCACCATCTATTTTTATCATATCTTTATGTCCCATTTTATTACTTTTAGCATGCTGAAGAATAACAACAGGGCAGGAGAGGTTCTCTAAATGAAGATATTCATATATTTTCATTGCACCTCCGTCCTTTATATGATCAATTACAACACCATTATTTAAACCACTGACAGTAATCATATTAATTTTCCTCCAATCAATCCTTATCTAGTCCAAGAAGCATTAAAATAAGAGCCATTCTTGTATAAACACCGTAATTAGCCTGGTCGAAATAAACAGCTCTAGGATCGCTATCAACCTCAGGAGATATTTCATTTACACGAGGAAGCGGATGCATTACAATCATGTCATTAGAAGCATATTCCATTTTCTTGGTATCAAGAATGAAGCTGTCCTTAAGACGTACATAATCCTCTTCATTGAAGAATCTTTCTCTCTGAACTCTTGTCATGTAAAGAACATCGAGATCGCCCATTACTTCTTCGAGATTGTTGGTTTCAACAGAGCTTACATTAGGAGAAGCAAGAACACCTTCTCTCATGTACTGAGGAACTCTAAGTTCAGCAGGAGAAATAAGTACAAAAGAATTGTTCTCGTATCTGGCCATTGCGTTGATAAGAGAATGAACAGTACGGCCGAACTTTAAATCACCGCAGAAACCGATTTTTAAATTATCAAGCCTTCCCTTTAACTTTCTGATTGTAAAGAGATCGGCAAAGGTCTGGGTAGGATGGTTATGTCCACCGTCGCCGGCATTTATGATTGGGATAAGTGAATGAAGTGAAGCTACAAGAGGAGCACCCTCCTTTGGATGACGGATAGCGCATATGTCAGCGTAGCGGGAAACTACCCTGATGGTATCTGCAACACTCTCACCCTTAGCAGCAGAACTGCTCTGGGCAGAAGAAAAGCCAAGGACATTACCGCCAAGATTGAGCATAGCTGCTTCAAAAGAAAGTCTTGTACGGGTACTTGGCTCGTAAAAAAGAGTAGCAATCTTCATTCCTTTACATTTTTCTGAATATGCCTTACGATCGTTATAGATCTTGTCAGCTAAATTAAGCATGTGTGAGGTTTCATCAATAGTCAGATCTAACGGACTGATAACATGTTTCATCTTAAATTCCTCCAATTGAAAATACAATTTAAATCACTTAATTGTAATATAATTTGCACATAAATTCAAGTGGAAATTTATTATATTTGTACTTGTTATAAAGTACCAAATATGGTATAATCTTGAGTTATAGTATCAAAAAAAGGAAAATATATAATATTTTTTTGGAGATACCTTGAACATAGGAGAAGATAAAATAAATGGCAGAAAATGAAAATGCTGGAGAAAATCTGGCTGAAAAAGTAAAGAGAAAGTTTGGAAAGAATGTTTTTGAAGCACCTATGAATGCACATAGCAAAATAAAGCATGTGTATGGAATAGTCAGCGGAAAGGGCGGAGTTGGAAAATCGCTAGTTACTTCAATGCTCGCAGTAAAGCTTTCAAAAATGGGAAAGAAAGTAGCAATTCTTGATGCAGATATTACAGGACCATCGATTCCTAAGAGCTTTGGCATTACAGAGCATGCCTACGCAGACGAAGAAGGTATGAATCCGGTCCTTACAAAAACAGGAATAGAAGTAATGTCAATAAATCTCATATTGCCAGATGAAGAATCGCCGGTAATATGGAGAGGCCCTGCAATCGCAGGCACTGTAAAGCAGTTCTGGTCAGATGTTAAATGGGGCGATATTGATTATATGTTCGTTGACATGCCTCCGGGAACAGGAGATGTTCCTCTTACGGTGTTCCAGTCTCTTCCGGTTGAGGGAATATTCATTGTTACCTCACCTCAGGAGCTTGTGTCAATGATAGTTTCAAAGGCCGTAAATATGGCAGATAGAATGAAAATTAATACGCTTGGCATAATAGAAAATTATAGCTATGCTATCTGTCCTGATTGCGGAAAGCATATTGAAATATTCGGAAAATCTCACGTACAGGAGGCTGCAGATAAGTATGGACTTCCGGTCCTTGAAAATATTCCGATAGATACCAGATTTGCTCTTGCAGCAGATAAGGGAGAAATAGAAGATATCGATATTCCTTATCTAGGTAAGGCCATAGAGCTTATAAACGAGTAGGACAAATTTTAAAGTTTAAAAAAGTAAAGTTTTATACCTTAAGGAGGTGTTTGTTTTGAGTCCCGCGGACACGTGGAAAATAGTTGTTTTATTTATATTATTGTTGTTATCATCTTTTTTCTCATCAGCAGAAACTGCACTTACGTCAGTAAGTAAAATTCAGATAAGGACTTTAGTTCAAGAAGGAAATAAGAAAGCAGAATTGGTTGAAAAATTAATTACAAATCCATCTAAGATGCTTTCAGCTATTCTGATTGGAAATAATATTGCCAATCTTTCAGCTTCGTCTCTTACGACGTCGCTTGTTTCAAAATTTGGCGGTGCATACGTTGGAATAGCAACAGGAGTACTTACCTTCGTAGTTCTCATTTTTGGAGAAATCACTCCAAAAACCATGGCAACTGTAAAGGCGCTTAAATTATCCTGCAGAATTGCTCCTATCATTAACTTTCTTACAGTGGTTCTTACCCCGATTATTGTTCTTGTAAATTTCATATCAAAGTATATTTTAAAGATATTCGGTGTAGACATGAATGCAGCAAAGCTGAACATTACCGAGAATGAGCTTAGAACAGTAGTAGATGTATCAAGTGAAGCGGGTGTAATCGAAAATGACGAAAGAGAAATGATTACCAACGTGGTGGATTTTGGTGATGCTCTAGCAAAGGATGTAATGGTACCTAGAGTAGACATGAAATTTGCTTCAGTAGATATGGACTATAACCAGCTTATGCATGCGTTCAAGGAAGATCAATATTCGAGACTTCCAGTATACGAAAATGACATAGATCATATTATTGGTGTTGTTTATCTTAAGGATGTATTCTTTGCAGGCAGTGAGCCTTCAAAGTTCGAACTAAAAAAACATATCCGTAAAGCATACTTTACTTACGAATATAAAAATACAAGCGAGCTTTTAAAGGAGATGCGCAGACGTTCTCTTACAATGGCGATAATCATAGATGAATATGGTGCTACAGCAGGACTTATTACAATGGAAGACCTTATCGAGGAAATAGTCGGCGACATAAAGGATGAATATGACGTAGATGAGGCCGACAATGTAAGGAAGATTGGCAAATATGAATATTTAGCTCAGGGTACTGCAAGGCTTGATGAGGTCAATGAAGTTACCGGCCTAAGTCTTGAATCAGAAGAATATGAATCCATAGCAGGACATGTAATTAATTTATTAGGACATCTTCCGGGCACTGGTGAAATGGTTCGTTCAGGACACGTTCAGTATGTTGTTTCTAAGGTAATAGATAAGAGAATTGATGAAGTGAAAATCATATTTGATAAGGGTTTTGTACCAGGTAAGGACGAGTTAGAGGAAGATGTAGAAAAGTCCGGTGGTAAGGGATGATTTTTAAAAAAGTAATTATTTTGAATAATATATTAGAAGCATTATTATAATATAAATGCAAATAGTGTAAAGCGGACAATATGTGTCCGCTTTATATATGAATGGGCGAAGGAAAAAAGGGTGTGTTAAGAAAATTCTATAACTACACATGGAGGATCAAGAAATGGGAAAGTACACAAAAGAAGACATTAAAAGACTTGTTGAAGAAGAAGACATTGAGTTTATCAGACTCCAGTTCACTGATGTAGAAGGAATATTTAAAAATCTTGCTATTACAACGCGTCAGCTCGACAAGGCACTTGATGGAAGATGCGTCTTTGATGGCAACTGCATAGAAGGGTTCAGGGCAGCAGGCGAGGCTGAGATGTATTTAGTTCCTGATTATGATACCTTTACCATATTTCCATGGAGACCACAGAGCGGAAAGGTAGCAAGATTTATTTGCGATATTTATAAGCCAGACGGTGAGCCTCTTGTATTTAGCCCAAGAACAGTACTTAAGAATGTATTAGATAAGGCATCAGATGAGGGTTATGAGCTTAAGGTAGAATCTGAATGTGAGTTCTTCCTTTTCGATTTAGGAGAAGACGGAGAAATCAAGCCTTATACAAAAGAAAATGGCGGATATTTTGACGTAAGTCCTTTAGATCAGGGTGAAAATGCAAGACGTGAAATGGTCATGATGCTTGAGGATATGGGTTTCCAGATTATGTCATCTTTCCATGAGGAAGCAAAGGGACAGCATGAAATAGACTTTAAGTATACTGATGCGCTAAGGAGTGCAGATGATGTGATGACCTTCAAGATGGCTGTTAGGACAATAGCAAGAAGACACGGTTTCCATGCTACTTTTATGCCAAAGCCACGTACAGATGCAGATGGTTCTGGAATTCATTTTAATTTCATGCTATATAAGGATGGAAAAAATGTATTCTATGATGAGAAGGCTGAAAATGGCCTGAGTGAAGAAGCTATGAGCTTTATTGCAGGAATACTTGCTCATGCCGATGAAATAGCAGCTGTTACTAATCCATTAGTTAATTCTTACAAGAGATTGGTTCCTGGCTTCAGAGCACCTGTTTATGAGGGCTGGTCTACTCAGAGCACTTCTACTATGATAAAGGTTCCATTCCAGAGAGGTCATATGACAAGGATAGAGCTTAGAAATTCTGATCCTTGCTGCAATCCTTATCTTGTATTTGCTCTTGCACTCAGTGCAGGACTTGAAGGAATTAAAAAGAAGCTTAAGGCTCCTGAAATGATCGAAAATGATCCGAAATTAAGTGAAGTAGAGCTTGAGAGAAGGGCTAAGCACTTACCAACGACTCTCCTTGATGCAGTAAAGAGCATGGAGGGCAGTCTGTTTGTAAAGGATGTTTTAGGAGATAAATTATTTAATACCATAATTGAAGCTAAAAAAGCAGAATGGATTGAATATTCCGGACAGGTTTCTGATTGGGAATTAGCACGCTATCTGAACCGCTTCTAAAAAGGTTTTTATAGAACTTAGAGAAGGTGGTGAAGAGGATTGCTTGAGATAATTGTGGCTTTCGGGAAGGAAAGTGATGCTTCAGTTATAAAGAAAATCCTTGTCCGTGATGGTTATAGTGTTTCGTATGTATGTACAAGCGGCGCACAGGTTCTATCAAAAACAGATGAAATAGATGAGGCTCTTGTAATTTGTGGTTACCGTTTAAATGATATGTCCTTTAGGGAACTTCATGATAACCTTCCTGAGAACTATAAGCTTTTACTTATAGCCTCTGCAGGAAGAATAGCAGAAATTACTGATAACGGCATAATGTCATTAAAAATGCCGCTATCAAGGTCTGAATTCGTAGATACTATTTCCATGATATTTGCGGAAGATAGGAAGGCGAAGAAAGCTAAAAGAAATCAGCCTAGAAAGCATTCTGATGAGGAGAAGGAAATAATAAATAAGGCCAAGAGCATATTAATGGATAGAAATAATATGACTGAAAGCGAGGCTCACCGTTATATTCAGAAAAATAGCATGAATTCCGGTACTAGTCTTGTTGAAATGGCAGAAATGATAATCAGACTAAGCCGTACATAATTTTTAAACCGAAAGCTTAAAAATATGTACGGCTATTTAATACTAAAGAGAAAGGTGGAGCAAGGGATGGTTATAGTGCCAGAGTTTTTAAGTGAAAATGATTATATTGGAGTGACAGCGCCATCAGATGGAAATTCTGATGAAGGAAAGCTAAAAAAGTTTGATTATGGAATTAAAAAACTTGAGAAAAGAGGCTTTAAAATAAAGTGTTCTCCTGACTGCAGAACTTCAGAAAAGGGAAGAAGTGCTTTGGCTAGTATTAGAGCAGCAGAATTTATGGAGCAGATAGAGGATAGGGAAATCGGTGCCATGATACTTGCTAAGGGCGGGGATTATCTTGTTGAGACCTTAAAGTTCATGGATTTTGATAAAATAAGAAAAAATCCTAAATGGATTCAGGGCTATTCAGATCCTACAGGAATTCTGCATGCAGTGACAGTTAATTCGGAAGTAGCTACAATTTATGGACATAATTTTACTGTCTTTGGAAATAGAAAATATACAGATGACATAAATTCGAATTTAAATCTGCTTACAGGAGGAAGGAGAAAATATTCCTTCCCTAATGCCGGAGCTGGAATTTTTAAGGAAATAGACGGCGAGCGATATTTTGTTCAAAATGGCTTTGATTTGGTTTCGACGCATTTTCCTAATGGAAAAGGTGTATTTAGCGAATTTAACGTAGATACTAAAAATTATGTCAGTACCTGGAATTATGAAAAGGCGGCTGCTAATGGAAAGGGAAAATCTACTGCTTCTGCAGAGGGCATAATGCTTGGCGGCTGCATAGATGCACTTGTACTAATGTGCGGCACTAAATATGATAAAACGAGGGAGTTTATTAAAAAGAACTGCAAAGAGGGCGTTCTTTGGTATTTTGAAAGCTTTGCCTTTAATTCTGAAACTTTGACTCTAGCTCTGTGGCAGCTGAAGGAAGCGGGATGGTTTGAAAATGCTAAAGGCTTTATATTTGGAAGACCTACCTTTTATCATTCTGGTTATAAGATAAAATATGAAGAGTCGGTAATGGCTTCTCTTGAGGAAATTACTAAAGAGGAGGAAATACCTGTATTCTTTAATGCAGATATAAGTCATTATCCGCCAAGAATGTCCGTTGTTAATGGAGTTTATGGAAGGTTTGAGGTGAAAAGAGGAAGCTCAAAACTGATGCAGAAGCTTTGATAAGGTGGCCGCAATACCGCACTTACAGGTGAACTACCCACCGCCTAAAGGCAGTGGGCTTTGCGTTAAATGGTTCACTAGACTGAGACAGAAGAAATTCTACCTACGATATTTAGGTCATGACACCTTTGGTTGACGCACCAGACCATTATGTTAAAAGTACAGTTGCAGAAATTAAAATAAGGCAGTGTTAACACACTATTGACACTAAGTTGACAAATGTGAACAAATTTGAACGAGAAATAACCTAAAATGTTCACAAAGTGTTAACAGGATGGCTAAACCAAATACACAATTACATATTATAATAAGTTCATAAGTTGAAAGAAGTTAGAAACCTTTTTGATTTAGATTATTCCATAGATTTTTTCATAAATAAGCCCGATGGTCAACCTCCCCCATACTATCGGGCTTCTCCTCTTTTTAGGGGGCTTTTTTTATGCCGTTTTTTGTTGAAATGATACGTTTATTTAGATTATGTTGATGATTATTTGTGGATTTTTAAGGTTGAATTTTAATAAAATCTTTGTTATAATGCCTTTGCCGTATGGTGCCTTGTAAAAGAGGGTAAAAGGGAACGCAGTGCAAATCTGCGCCAGCCCCCGCTACTGTAGAAGAAGGAAAAACGGAATATATCCATTGTATTATTACTATTATTAATATATTTATCTATCCATTAAGGATTGCTGCGGTGCAGATTGAAATGGAAGTAGAATAATATGAGAAGGAACCGCAATTATATTATTTAATAATTGAATGGGTTAATCCATTAAGTATTAAATAGATAATTACCTTTAGGCAGGAAACCTGCCATATGAGCTATTTACGTGCAATTTCCCGGGGACCGGAAATTAGCTAGAGGAGAAAGTAATGAGAAAGAATAAGATTTACGCAGCGCTTACTATTGCAGCACTCAGTGCAACAATGTTTGTAGGTTGTGGAGAGAACAAAGAGGAAGCTACAACAACCACAACTACTTCATCAGTAGAGGCTACTGAAGAGGCAACAACTGAAGCTACAGAAGCAACAGAAGAAGTAACAACAGAGGCTACAGAGGCTACAGAAGGAGCAGAAGCAACAACAGAAGCAACAACAGAGGCTACAGAAGGAGCAGCTGAAATTACTGAAACTGTTTATCCATTCACATTTACAGAGCTTGATGGTACAGAGGTAGTAATCGAATCAGAGCCAGAAAAGATTGTTTCAATGGGACCAAATGTTACTGAAATTCTTTATGCACTTGGCGCAGGAGATAAGTTAGTTGGAAGAACAGATTATTGCACTTATCCAGAAGAGGTTTCATCAGTAGAGTCAATTGGTACAATGTATACACCGGATATCGAGAAGATCGTTAGCCTTGAGCCAGACGTTGTTCTTGGATCAACACATTTCGATGCAGAAGTAGAAGCTAATATCAAGGAGCAGGGAATTGTTACAGCAGCTCTTTATGATGAGTCAGAATATACAGGAGTTTATGACATTATCACAAAGGTAGGTCAGATTGTTAATAAGAATGCGGAAGCAGCAGAAGTAGTTGCTTCAATGAAGGAGGAAGTATCAGAAGTAACAGATATCTTAGCAGCAGCAGAGACAAAGCCAACTGTTTATTATGTAGTAGGCTATGGTGAGTACGGCGATTATACAGCAGGTGGAGATACCTTTATCGGCGGACTTATTGAGGTTGCTGGCGGCGAAAATATCGCAAAGGATGTTTCAGGCTGGTCTTATGACCTTGAGAGCCTTGTAGCAGCAGATCCAGAGATAATTGTTATCGGAACTGGAATGAAGGATGATTTTGTTACTCAGGAAAATTACAAGGATCTTACAGCAGTTAAGGAAGGAAAGGTTTATGAAATAGACAATGACCTTCTTGAGCTCCAGGGCCCACGTAATTCAGAGGGCATCAAGGCACTTGCAGAGATCATTCATCCAGAGCTTTTTACTGAATAATTTATTGATGATTTTTTTGATGTCAGGCGTCAGGGAGACAAGTAATTGCGACTTTGGCGCCTTTATTAGAATAAAATGAAAAAAGTAAAAATGATTGTTATAATGCCTGTTCTGATAATAGCACTGCTTGCTATTGTGATAGCGGCGGCCTGCGTCGGTTCGGCAAATATTCCTTATTTAACTGCAGGGAAAATAATAGCAAGTGACATTCCTTTTTTAAAGGATCTAGTTTCACTTGAGGATGTGCCGAATAAGTACATCACGATTGTTAATAATATAAGATTTCCTAGAATTATAGTGTCGGGCTGTGTTGGTATGGCTTTAGCTCTTGTGGGCGGGGCCTATCAGGGCATTTTGGGGAATCCTCTTGCAGATCCTAATATACTTGGTGTCTCATCGGGAGCAGCAGCAGGAGCGACCATAGCTATAGTGTTTGGAACATCATCTGGAATGCTAGGCCTTTCCTTTACGAGCATCTGCGCTTTCATAGGAGCGCTTATTACGGTGGCACTTGTTTTCTTTTTATCTCTTAGAAAGGGAAAAACCTCTGATATAAGGCTTTTACTTACAGGAACAGCTATGAGCTCGGCGCTGTCTGCGTTTATCTCGCTTGTAATGTCTCTTGATAAGGATAATCTTGAAAGAATATACCTGTGGACACTTGGAAGCTTTTCGGCATCAAATTGGAGCAAGGTGAAATTTATAGTGCTGTTTTCGTCTATATGCTCAGTAGTAGTTCTGCTCTTTGCAAGAGAACTTGACATAATAGCAGTTGGAAGTGATACTGCTGTGACGCTGGGAGTGGCAACTGGTAAGGTTAAGAGTGTGATAATTCTTGTATCTACTATGCTTGTTGCGTCAGCGGTAAGTGTCAGCGGAATTATTGGTTTTGTGGGCCTTATAGTGCCTCACTGCGTAAGGATGCTTTTTGGAGCTTCGCATAGAAGGCTTTTACCAGCATCAATGGTACTTGGAGCTATGTTTATGATTTTTTGTGATTCCATAAGCAGAACAATAATAGCACCTTCGGAGGTGCCAGTTGGAGTTATTACGGCGGTTTTCGGAGCGCCATACTTCATATTTCTTTTACATAAATCTGGAAAGTAATTATAGAAAAAACGCTTTAAGCAGCAGCTTAAAGCGTTTTTTTATTAAAAGTATTAAAGCTTGTTAGAAACCAAGAGAAATAAAACCTGCACGAGATAAAAGATCGATTATCATTATTATAATGCACATAATAATATAAGTAGTAATTCCGGCATTTGAATAGGTAAGCTTCATGTTTTTCTTATCGATGACAGGAGTAGTAGGATCTACAAGCATATTCTTTCTTTTGGCAATAAAGAGGGTAACGCCGATAATTGCAATAACAACTTGCAAGATTGTATATACTGAGCTTACGATATCAATAGGTGACATTGTGGAAAAATCAGTAGAATCAGTAGAACCGAGGCGCATGAATATGCTTGGAATTACTCCACCGACCGTATTTATACAAAAGTGAAGGAACATAGTATATAGAATATTGCCTGTTCTTATGTATACCCATGCAAAAATCATTCCAAGAGCAGTGGCATAGAAGAACTGACTTATATTCATATGGAAAAGTCCGAATATGATACCTGACAAAATTATAGCATTTAATTCGCCGAACTGAACGCAACGATCTATAAGAATTTTTCTAAATAACAGTTCTTCGAATATTGGCGCTAATACTGCTGTCATCAGGATGGTAAATGATAGGGGGATATCTTTTAGAATACTTTCTAATGAATTTGTGACCTCAGTATTATTAATCCTGCCGACCAATGCTTCGATGGCTATAGAAATAAGATTTCCGGTCATCATTATTCCAAAAGCCATAACGAGAATTATTAGTAGATTTTTAGGAGTGAGCTTATTCTTTGGTAGGCTCACTTTAGGTATTTTTTTCATCATAAGTAAGAATATAGGAAATGCAATTGCATACATTGTTATTTCACTGATAATAAATGTAATAAGAAGAATGTTTTTGAAATTTTGCATTAATGATTCAACAAAATTATTTGCTAGAATAAAAGAAATTAATAATTGTGCTGCAATTGTTATTCCAAAATAGGCAACATAGCAAAATCCTATTTTTGAAAATAAATGTTTGATATAGTTTGTTCCGATTGTGATATCGTTTGTATTATTGATATCGTTTGTATTATTGATATCGTTTGTATTATTGATATCGTTTGTATTGTCAATATCGCCTGTATTATTAAAATTGCTTGAATTATCTTCCATAAAAAACCTCCTTAGCCTAAAAATAAAAGATTAATCTTGATGAAATTGTAATTAACAAAAAAGACTGTTTTCTCGATGTGAAAAAACAGTCTAATAAAGAGCACGAGACGGGATTCGGACCCGCGGCCTTCGCCTTGGCAAGGCGACGCTCCACCACTGAGCCACTCGTGCATTGATTTTGCTTGAATGTATTTCTTCAAGCGACTTGATTAGTATATACGATTTGAATTGTTTTGTCAAGAGTTTTTTTAAAAAATCAGTAAAAAAATTTGCAAAAAAATTTGCGGAGGATAATTTTGTAAATGGTTAGAGAGATAGATAAAAAATAAAGCTAAAATTATAAGATAATACATCAGAAAATTCTCAATAAATTCAATTGACAACTTGATTTTTTAAGGGTTTTAGGGTATACTTATAGGTACTGACTTAATATTTTTTTAGTATTTTAAGGGGAGGAAAACGGATGTCTTATAATTCTGACATGAAAAAGATAGTCGATGAATTCAGAAAAACCGACTATATAAGGCCTGAAGATCTGCCAAATATAGATCTTTACATGGATCAGGTCATTACTTTTATGGACAGACACCTTGAGACAACAAGGCGTTTTAGTAGTGACAAGCTATTAACTAAAACCATGATCAATAATTATACTAAAAATGATCTTCTTCCTTCTCCAGAAAAGAAGAAATATACCAAGGATCATTTATTCCTTTTGATATATATTTATTACATGAAGAATTTCTTATCGATAAACGACATACAGACAATGCTAAAGCCGCTTACCGAGAAATACTTCGGTGGAAAAGGAGATAGGACCTTAGAGGATATTTATAAGGATGTTTTTGATATGCAGCATGAGTACAGTGTCGAAATGGTTAGAGATGTACTTGAGAGATTCACTGCTGCAGAAAATAAAACTAAAAATATTGAAGATAAGGAAGAAAGAGATCTGTTAAAGAGATTTTATCTGATTTCAGCCCTTTGCTTTGATGTTTATGAAAAAAAACAGCTCATAGAAGCAATCTTAGATGATTCCTCTATGAGCGTGAAAGAAGCTGGTAAAAATAAAAAGAATGATGCTAAAAAGAAGAAATAAATTATTCTTCTGAAGTATCTGAATTCTTTTTTATGAAATCTGGGAAGGTTCCGATATCTTTTATTACCTTATCAAAGCTTCCCTCGCCATAATTTAAGGCGCGGCTTACACGGCTGATTGTAGCAGTAGAAGCACCGGTCTGTTTTGATATTTCGTTGTAGGTTTCCTCTTCGCGGAGCATTGATGCAACGGCAAGTCTTTGAGAAATCGAAAGAATCTCATTAACGGTGCAGATGTCTGAAAAGAATTCCTGAGCACTCTGCTTATCCTTAAGTGAAAGGATTGCTTCAAATAAATAATCTACTGATGGATGCTTTATATTTTTTTCTGACATATTGATTTCCTTTCTAGCCTGAACAATATATAAAAAATAATAAAATTCTTAATGGTCTGGCAATTGTTTTTTATATCGGTATTTTAACACTTTAGTACCTTAAAGTAAAGCGCTTTTTAAATAATTTTTAGAAAAAAAATAAAATAAATATGTTTTAGTGGTTTATTTTTTGACAATTATGTGATATAATGTATAAACGTGAGGAGAATATGTTGTATGAATAATAAAAATGGAGAAGAAAATAATCTTCAGTACATATTCCCGACGGATGTTATATTTGCCAGTGGAGTAAGAGATGGGCATGAAATTACAACCCGTTTTGATGTTCGGCATGGTATTTACGATCTCAATGGTGCAACGCTCCTCAATGATGGTGTAAATTTCACCTGTTATTCAAGTGGAGCAACTAGCGTTTCTCTTTTATTATTTGACAGAGGCAGTACGGAGCCCTATGCTAAGATAAGAATTCCTGAAAAATACAGGATAGGTGATGTATATTCAATCATAATATTTGGATTAAATATAGAAGAATTTGAATATGCGTATAGTCTTACAGGTCCGTGGGAGCCGCAAAAAGGTCTTTTATTTGATGAAAAAAATTATCTTTTAGACCCATATGCGAGAGCCGTTACAGGTCAGAGCAAATGGGGACAAGATAACATATCAAAGGGAAATACTAAGGCAAGAGTGGTAAGAAATGATTATGATTGGGGAAGTTCACTTCAGCCACATACACCTATTGAAGATGTAATAATCTATGAAATGCATGTCAGAGGTTTTACAAAATCAGAGACCTCTGGTGCCGTAAAAAAGGGGACCTTTGGCGGAGTAATAGAAAAGGCCTATTATCTAAGAGCGCTTGGAGTAACAGCCGTTGAACTGCTTCCTGTTTTTGAATTCGATGAGAATATGGAAAATAGGGTGGTTGATGGAAAAAAGCTACTGGATTATTGGGGATATAATACTATAAGTTTCTTTGCTCCTAATACGGGATATACCTATCAGGTTGAATATAACCGTGAAGGAACAGAGCTTAAGGACATGATAAGAATTCTTAATCAGTCTGGTATCGAGGTTTATCTCGATGTTGTATTTAATCATACTGCAGAAGGAAATGAGAAAGGGCCTTTCCTTTCATTCAAGGGCTTTGATAATAATATTTATTATATGCTTACTCCAGATGGAAAGTATTATAATTTCAGCGGATGTGGAAATACTATAAATTGTAATCATCCGGTGGTTCAACAATTGATAGTTGATTGTCTAAGATATTGGGCAATTAATTATAGAGTAAATGGCTTTAGGTTTGATTTAGCAAGTATACTTGGTAGAAGCGAGGATGGTTCCCCGATGACTCATCCGCCGCTAATTGAGCGTCTTGCAAATGACCCGATCCTAAAGGAATGCAAGCTTATAGCCGAGGCCTGGGATGCAGGTGGAATGTACCAGGTGGGAAGCTTTAATGCAAGCAACAGGTGGTCAGAGTGGAATGATAAATACCGCGACTGCATCAGGGATTATATGAAGGGTGATTTCTGGCGTGCGCCGGAAGCACTTCAGAGAATAACTGGAAGCAGGGATATCTTCGGAAATAAAAATGCAGAAGCTTTATCGACGGTTAATTTCATTACCTGCCACGATGGCTTTACACTTATGGATCTGTTTTCTTACAATACAAAGCACAATGAAGCAAATGGCTATGATAATAGGGATGGAATAGACGATAATCATAGCTGGAACTGTGGTGTAGAGGGGGAGACGGATGATAAGAAGGTAATTGACCTTAGAATGCGCCTTATAAGAAATTCTGTGGTGACGCTCATGCTTAGCCGCGGAATCCCGATGATCCTCATGGGTGATGAAATAGGCAGAACTAAAAAGGGTAATAATAATACCTTCTGTCAGGATAATGAAATATCCTGGATGAACTGGAATCTAGTTGAAGAGAATGAAGAGCTATTTAATTTCTGGCGAAATGTGATTTCTTTTAGGAAGAAGCATCCTTCGATAAGCAGGAATTTAGAGCCTTCAGCGACGAATTATCCTTATATTTCGACTCATGCAGCTGATCCGGCTAGAACAGAGGTTACTTCTGATGACAGAGTATGCGGAGTAATGTATGCTGGAAGAAAAAAAGATGGTGAAGAAGACATTGTTTTTCTTGCAATAAACGTTCATTGGGAGTATAATAAGATTAAATTACCGCCGTTGCCGGGAGGTTTTAGATGGGCATTGGCGATAAATACAGCCGACAGCGATGATTACTGGTTCTATGATATGCCGGTACCGATCGGTTCGGATGAATATGAAATGAATTATAGAAGTATTGCTGTATTTGTGGCAATATGTTCTTGAGTATAATATTATACGAAAGAGGTAACTAATTATGGGACTTATGGAAAACTTAGGATTAAAAAAGAAGAAGCAGCAGGTGTTCCAGTATGAAGATCAGGACAATAGTATTTACGGAATGTATACACCAAGTCACTCAACTTCAAGCAAGACTCCTGATTTAGCTTCAACAATTCAGAATAATCCTACTACGTCAACACTTCCGGATAGTGATTCAAAGATTGCTTCACATGCGGCAGAGTCGGCTGTGAGCACGAGCACTAGTGCATCAACACCAGCAGCATCAACACCAGCACCAGCACCTGCAGCAAGTGCACCGGCTCCAGCACCAGCACCAGCAAAGAAAGAAGAAACTTACGGAAGCAGTGCACCAAAGCCGGCACAGCAAGAATATGGCAGTGGTTCTTCATATGGCGGAAATAATGCTCAGCAGAGCCAGCCTCAGAATAATTATGGAAGTAATGTTAATCAAGGTTACCAACAGCAGGGTATGCAGCAGGGAATGCAGCCAGGAATGCAGAGTGGCTATGCAATGCCAGGAATGCAGCCGGGAATGCAGAGCGGATACGCAATGCCAGGAATGCAGCCGGGAATGCAGAGCGGATACGCAATGCCAGGAATGCAGCCGGGAATGCAGAGCGGATACGCAATGCCGGGAATGCAGAGCGGATATGCAATGCCAGGAATGCAGAGCGGTTATGCAATGCCGGGAATGCAGAGCGGCTATTCAGCAGTACCGGGAATGCAGAGCGGTTATTCAGCAGTACCGGCAATGCAGAGTGGTTATTCAGTTGTACCAGGAATGCAGAGCGGATATGCAATGCCAGGAATGCAGAGTGGTTATGCAGCAATGCCGGGAATGCAGAGCGGTTATTCAGCTATGGGCATGGGCGGCTATGGCAACCAGCCAATGGATCAGAATGCTCAGATTACATCAGTAATTATGAATGCTATTATGCAGAATCTTCCAATGACAAAGGATCCAAGCGGAAACTTCTTATTTGGATGTGATACAAGACTTGAGCGTTACATGCTTAATTATAACATGCTCAACTGGTTCATAGGCCTGAGCGACAATGATCAGGCATTATTCAAGGAAAGAGTAAGCGAGGTATGTTACCTTGAACTTGTTTCTATCATTGGTAATACAACTCTTACAGTACAGATGCAGACAAAGAAGATAAAGAAGAATTATTCATACTTTATCCCAATGAACTATGCAGATGAGCAGCCAGGAGATGTATCCGGTGCTGATATGGAAGTTCATTATTCAGAGGAAGCTATTAGAATTGATAGCGTTATCGATCCTGAAACAGGTGAGGCAGCTGAGGCAGATACAAAGCAGAAGCTTTATCAGTATCTCAATAATCCTAATGGCGGAAAGTACTTCCCATTGTTTACATCAGTGGAGAGCTGTAAGCAGCTTTTCCCAACAATGAGAGTTGCAAAGCTTTCATTTGATGAGTGCGTTCAGAATGCTTATGGTCTTGATGGTCTTGTTTATGACCCTACAAATTATGCAATATCTCTTCCATATGCTCTTTGCACAGATATGGGCGGAATTACTGGAGTATTCAGTTCTCAGAACAGATTCCAGGCTATGATGAAGCTTTATCAGGTAGCAAATGGCAAGGTTAAGGAGACTGCATATAAGCATATGTGCGAAGATATGTTCATGAAGACAGACTGGTTTACAGTACTTGTTCCAAATTCAGTTGCAGCTGGTAAGAATGAAATCTATATCGAGCAGCAGAATGTAGGAAATACACCTCTTCCAGGAATCATTCTTTTCACAGACAAGGATGCAGCAACAGAGTGGTTTGCTATTCATGAGGACTTCCTTCTTGATGGACTTCCATGCACAGGAATGGTCGGACAGGGAGCACTTGGTAGTATTCTTTCAGTTCTCTACAAGCAGAACAATTATGCAAGAATTACCATTGATCCGGGTGCATTATATGGTATCAGCGATTACATCAATAACTTCATTGATGTTGCAGGTATCATTCCAGATCAGGTTCCTTTCAATAAGGATACAGACCTTTCACAGTTCGTAATGAGAACATAATCTTATTTGTAATAATAATAATAATAATAATAATGGAAGGGCTGTCACAGTTTGTGACAGCCCTTTTTTAGCGAATATGTCAGTAAACTAGTGGCTTTTAGCTACACTATAGTAAAATACATCAAAAAATACATTAAAAATTTAGGGTTGCAAAAAACACTTTCAATGTTATAATATAATGCGTGAGTTTTAAGCGCTACTTATATAATATTATAAGAAGAAAAATCATAGATTGGAGAAGTAAAAAGATGAGCAGTTTTAACATTGCAGTTATTAAGGGCGATGGAATCGGTCCTGAAATTGTAACAGAAGCAGAAAAGGTTCTAAATGCGGTAGGAAAGAAGTATGGCCATGAGTTCAATTATACAGACATCCTTATGGGCGGATGTTCTATTGACAAGTACGGCGTTCCTCTTACAGATGAAGCACTTGCTATTGCAAATGCAAGCGATGCAGTTCTTCTTGGCGCAGTTGGCGGCAAGGTAGGAGAATCTAAGTGGTACGAGCTTCCAGCAAACCTTAGACCTGAGGCAGGACTTCTTGCAATAAGAAAGGGAATGGGACTTTTCTGTAACCTTCGTCCAGCTAAGCTTTTTCCACAGTTAAGACAGGCTTGTCCTTTAAAGGAATCAATCATTGGAGATAAGGGCTTTGATTTTGTTGTAGTTAGAGAACTTACAGGCGGTGTTTATTTCGGACCTAGAAAAACAGAGGTTGTTGATGGAATCCGCAAGGCAACAGATACAATGCCATATGATGAAAATGAAATAAAGAGAATTGTAAAGAGTGCATTTGACATTGCCATGAAGCGCGGCAAGAAGCTTGCAAGCGTAGATAAGGCAAATGTTCTTGATACTTCAAGACTCTGGAGACAGATTGTTTCAGAGGTTGCTGCAGATTATCCAGAGGTAACTGTAGAAAATGTGCTTGTAGACAATTGTGCAATGCAGCTTGTAAAGAATCCTCTTCAGTTCGATGTAATCGTTACAGAGAATATGTTCGGTGATATCCTTACAGATGAGGCTAGTGAGGTTACAGGTTCAATCGGAATGCTTTCATCAGCAAGTCTTGGTTCAACATATCACGGTGACAAGCAGCTTGGTCTTTATGAGCCAAGCCATGGTTCAGCACCTGATATTGCAGGTAAGAATCTTGCAAATCCACTTGCTACAATTCTTTCAGCAGCAATGATGCTAAAGTATTCTTTCAATCTTGAAAAGGAAGCTCAGGCTATCGAATATGCCGTTAATAAGGTACTTGATGATGGTTACAGAACAGGTGATATCATCCTTGCATCAGAGGATGCTTCTAAGTTCAAGAAGGTCGGAACAAAGGAAATGGGCGATGCAGTAGCAGCAAATATTTAATCTGCATATACTAGCGCATTGAATGCGTCTAATATAATAAGAAATACCTAAAAGCGTGAAAATATAATTGGAGGATGTTTCTATGGGAATGACAATGACACAGAAGATTCTTGCAGCACATGCCGGTCTTGATAGTGTAAAAGCAGGAGATCTTATAATGGCAAAGCTTGATATGGTTCTTGCTAATGATATTACAGGACCAGTTGCCATAAAGGCTGTTGAGAAATTAAATAAGAAGACAGTATTTGATAAGGACAAGGTTTCTCTTGTACCGGATCATTTTACTCCTAATAAGGATATTAAGTCTGCTGAGAACTGTCTCATTATGAGAGAATATGCTCATAAGCAGAATGTTACAAATTACTTTGAAGTTGGTGAAGTAGGTATCGAGCATGCCCTTCTTCCTGAAAAAGGACTTGTAGTTGCAGGTGATGTTGTTATCGGTGCAGATTCACATACCTGTACTTATGGAGCACTTGGTGCTTTTTCAACTGGTGTTGGTTCAACAGACATGGGCTGCGGCATGATCACAGGTCAGGCATGGTTCAAGGTTCCACCAGCAATAAAGGTTGTTCTTAAGGGAAAGCTTAATAAGTGGGTTTCAGGTAAGGATATCATCCTTGACCTCATCGGAAGAATCGGTGTAGACGGAGCTCTTTATAAGTCACTTGAATTTGTAGGTGATGGCGTTGCTGACCTCTCTATGGATGACAGATTTACCATTGCGAACATGGCTATCGAAGCAGGCGCAAAGAATGGTATCTTCCCAGTTGATGAAAAGACAATAGATTATATCAAGGAGCATTCAAAGAAGCCTTATCAGGTATTTGAGGCTGATGAGGATGCAGAATATGAGAGCACTGTTGTTATGGAGCTTGATAAGCTTGAGCCAACGGTTTCTTTCCCACATCTTCCTGAGAATACAAGATTAGTTAAGGATTCAGGTGATGTTGAGCTTGATCAGTCAGTTATCGGTTCATGTACAAACGGACGTATCAGCGATCTTAGAATTGCTGCACAGGTTCTTAAGGGAAAGCATGTTAAGAAGGGACTTAGATGTATCGTTATTCCAGCTACTCAGTCTGTTTATCTTCAGGCTATCAAGGAAGGCCTTATTACAACTTTCGTTGAAGCAGGCTGTGTTGTAAGTGCACCTACTTGTGGACCTTGTCTTGGTGGACATATGGGTATCCTTGCTAAGGGCGAGAGAGCAATATCTACTACAAACAGAAACTTTGTAGGACGTATGGGCCATGTAGAATCTGAAGTTTATCTTGCAAGTCCTGCTGTAGCAGCAGCAAGTGCAGTAACAGGCAGAATAAGCCAGCCTTCAGATATTGGTTTATAATAGATCAGAAAAGCTTATTAGAAAAAAACAAAGAATAGAATAAGGAGAAAACCAATGAAAGCACATGGAATTGTACATAAATTCGGAAATAATGTAGATACAGACGTTATCATTCCAGCAAGATATCTTAATATGACAGATCCAGCAGATCTTGCTAAGCACTGCATGGAGGATATCGATAAGGATTTCGCCAGCACAGTAAAGCCGGGAGAAATCATGGTAGCTGAAAAGAATTTCGGCTGCGGTTCATCAAGAGAACATGCACCTATAGCAATAAAGGCATCAGGTGTAAGTGTAGTTATCGCTGAGACCTTTGCGAGAATTTTCTATAGAAATGCAATCAATATCGGACTTCCTATCATTGAATGTAAGGAAGCTTCAATCGCTATTAAAAATGGTGATGAGGTAGATGTTGACTTTGATTCAGGTATCATTACAGACGTTACAACAGGAGAGAAGTTCCAGGGACAGTCTTTCCCACCATTCATGCAGAAGATAATTACAGCAGGTGGACTTGTAAACTATCTTAATGAGAATTTCAAAGATTGATAAAATAAAGCAATAAAGCAATATAAAAAGCAGAAAAGACCTAGTTTTTTCTGCTTTTTTTATATATTGAAATTAAGTGCAAAATATGGTATAATTGATAGGATTATGGGAAGTGTTGCTATTTTAGGAGCTGTCAAAAAAAGGGCATTTTTTAGATATGGGAGATTATTAAAATGGAAGCATTATGGAATGCAAAATTTATGGGAATTACATTTTTTAACGTATATTACACCTTCTTTATTTTTGCGATAGGTGGATGGGTATACGAGAGCATATTCCAATCAATTCTTGAAAAGAAGGTATTAAATAGAGGCTTTTTAAATGGGCCTATTATACCAATATACGGTCTTGGCGGAATGGCTGTATATATACTTTTGTTTAACGATTATACGAAAAAATTTACTACAGAGCACACATTTTTAAATGGAGTGGCTATTTATTTTGCGGGTCTTATTTTTTGTACAATACTTGAGTATTTTACATCCATACTTATGGAAAAGATTTTCCATGCCCGCTGGTGGGATTATACTACCTGGCCATGTAATTTTCAGGGAAGAATATGCCTTATCGCATCTGTGTTCTGGGGAGTTGTGGCGGTTTTGGCTGCATGGATTCTTTTGCCGGGTGTTCAAAAGCTCATTAATAACTTTGAAAGACCTGCTTTTGAATATGTAGCTTATGTACTTTGGGCTATTTTCTGTACAGATCTTATAATGACAATTATTGCTACAGTATCCTTTGATAAGCTTCTTAATAACATTCAGATGGTCCGCAGAAGCTTTTTCGAGTCTGCAACAATGCAGAAATTCAGTGAAGCAAAGGATGAAATTGTTGCTAAGTATGAAGAAAGCCGCTTTGCAGATTATAGTGAAAGTATCCATAAATATCTGAGCGGTGCTAAGGGCAAAATCAATGAATCCGTGGGGAATGTCATGGAAATGATAGGAGCTGGAACTGAGGCAGTAAAGGGTAAAGCGCATAGCGGTGTTGAGTATATAAAAAATGGAGTTATATCTTATAATGAATTTGCAGCGGAGCATCATATTCCAAGGATTCCTAATATCAGAAAGCTCGAAATCAAGAGAATTATAAGAGCCTTCCCTCAGATGAAGGTAGAAGGAAGAGAAGGTGCTCTTATGGATCTGAAGGAAAAGATTTCTTTAGAAGAAGCAGAGAAAAATAGAAGACATGCAGATATAAGAAAATCAAGTGATAGCAAGGCTGATAATTGTGGGACAAATAGTAAGGAAAAAAGTAAAGATAGTAATATAGAAAATATTAGCAAGGAAGCTGAAGGCAGGAATGCTAGCGAAGGAAATAAAGGTAAGATAGCTGAAGGCAGGGATGCTAGCGAAGGAAATAAAGGTAAGATAGCTGAAGGCAGGGATAATAGCGAAGGGAAAAATAATAACAGCAATAATAAGAGTAGTGGCAAGAAAAAAAGCCATAAAAGCTAAGCTTAATAGAAGATAGGATATTCAAGATTCACAAATGAATTAAATGGGGCAGAAAGGATTTAATGAAGGATAATTTAAAAAATTATACCGAGTATGAGAAAAGTCAGGTCAAAAAGTATGAGGAAAGTGTCCACAAGGAGACTAACGAAAGACTTAGCCTGAAGCCCGAGGCGAAACCACTCAAGGGCGAGAAAAAGCCTCCTGCAAGACCGACAGACATTTATAAGGGAAAAGGTCGCATAAAGACCTTTATGAGCGGCTTTGTAGAGGCTGCTATTGTTGCAGGCCTGGTAATTTTACAATTTGTATTTATTTATGTGCTGAGCTATAGATTTATGCATTCAGCATATGTATATGCTGCAATTGAAATTATTTCATTCCTTATAATTGTATCACTTGTGAATGGCAGCAAGAGCCCATCTTATAAAATGGCGTGGATAGCCATAATTGCGCTTCTCCCACTAACAGGGCATATTATTTATATACTCTGGGGAAGACACGGAGTAAATAAGAGTCTTGATGATAAGGTACTTTATTTCATAAGAAGAGGAAATAAATATAATAAAAAAGATGATAAGGTTCTTGAAGCTGTTGAGCATAGATTTCCTGCGAAATCTAGAATGGTAAAATACCTGCAGAACTTTGACATGACAGTTAGCGCTAATAATAAGGTGACTTATTATGATATGGCAGACAAGGCCTTTGAGGCATTTTTTGAAGATGTCAGAAATGCAAAAAAATATATACTTATTAATTTCTTTATCGTAGGTGAAGGAGCATTATGGGATAAGCTTCATGAACTTCTTCTAGAAAAGGTAAAGGAAGGCGTAAAGATAAAGTTTTTATATGATGATTTCGGCTCGCTTTGGAGGGTTCCAAAGAATTTTAAGCAGATGCTTGAAGCAGAAGGAATAGAAGTCGCTGTGTTTAATCCAATAAACAGATATATTAGTAGACTATATATGAATTATAGAAGTCATCAGAAAATATTGGTAATTGATGGAGAAATTGGATATACCGGAGGCTTTAATTTAGCAGATGAATATGTAAATCTGGTAAATCGCTTCGGTACCTGGAAGGATACTGGTATCAGAATCGAGGGTGAAGGTGCATGGGGACTTACTGTTGCCTTCCTTCAGATGTGGGAGGTAAGTAAGGATAAGGAATGTATAGATTATAATGCATTTAAGACACCAAGGAAATTTGAGAAAAATGATACCTTCTGTCAGATAATAACTGATGGTCCGGCCAATAATCCTAGAAATCCTATAGAGAGCATGTATTCTCAGATAATTAATTCTGCAAAAAAATATGTCTATATTACTACGCCATACCTTCTGATAGATGATGACATGATGAAGGCGCTAGTTGTTGCAGCAGAGGGCGGAATAGATGTAAGAATAGTTACTCCGAGAATTCCAGATAAAAAGGCAGTAAAGCTTCTGACTGAGTATAATTACGGACCGCTTTTAAGGCTTGGAGTTAAAATCTATGAATATAATCCGGGCTTTATTCATGCTAAATGCATCATAACTGAAAGCTGCGGAATAGTTGGAACCATAAATATGGATTATAGAAGCTTTTATCTGCATTATGAGTGCGGCGCTTTTATCATTGATCCTAAGGTAATGCTTACAATAAAGGAGGACATCCTTACAACACTTGGTAAATGTAAGCAGATAACCTATGAGGAGTGGCAAAAGAGGCCATTAAAGAATAAGTTGATTCAGCCGATATTAATGTTATTTTCACCGCTTATGTAGTAATAAAGGTGAAAAGAGCAAAGGTAAAGAGCAAAGGAAAAGATCAAAGGTAAAGAGCAAAAGGTAAAGATCAAAGGTAAAGAGCAAAGGAAAAGATCAAAGTTAAAGAGCAAAAGGTAAAGAGAATAAGGGAAAAGAGGTAATATGATAGTATATTTACATGGAAAATTAGCCTATACGACACAGGACTCTGCAATTATAGAATGTGCAGGAGTAGGCTATGAGGTATATATGCCGGCTAGGGAATTAGGTGAACTTCCTGATTCTGGAAAAGAAGTACTAATTTTTACAAGTCATCAGATGAAGGAGGGCTCAGAGGAGCTGTATGGCTTTTTAGAAAAGAGCGAGGTAGGTCTCTTTAACCTTCTTCTTAATGTACCAAGTGTTGGACCAAAGAGTGCCATATCGATTATGTCAGTTTTGGATGAGAATGCGCTTAAATTCGCTATTCTTGCTAGAGATACTGCTACACTTTCCAAGGTACCAGGCGTTGGTAAGAAGACTTCAGAAAAGATAATTATTGAAATTGGTTCAAAGGTAGAAAAAATGGCTGCTGATGAAAATATCTCTGTTTTTTCTAGTGCAGCCCTAGGAAGCAAGAAAAAGGGTTCAAAGGATGAAAATTCAGCTGAAAGAAAGGTGAAGGAGGAGGCTGTAGAAGCACTTGCAGCTCTTGGATATACCTCTACAGATGCCCTAAAGGCAGTGAATGCAGTTGAATATAAGGAGGGAATGGATTCAGGAGAAATTCTGAGCTGTGCCCTTAAGAATCTTGCGGACTAATCGTATTATACGATATTAAGGTCATGACACCTTTGGTTGACGCACCAGACCATTGCTTTGTCGTATAACTTTAAGTCGGGTCGGAGTAAGAGAAGCCTAGTGAGTTATATGTAAAAAGCCTTTATATCATTGTCGAGGTGATGTCGGATTCCTTACATGGTAACAGTATAAGGATACGCATAACCGTACATTGTACGGCATTTTGACAAGGCGGGCTTTTTCGCCCGTGGGTCATTTATAAAAATAAGTAATAAAAAAGCAGGAGGATGCTTTGGAAAAAAGAACTATAACTGCCGATTTTACTGATGAGGATGCAAAGTTTGAACTTAGCCTAAGACCTCAATTTTTAAATGAGTATATCGGACAGGATAAGGTAAAAAAGAAGCTGAAGGTTTATATAGAAGCCGCAAAGCAAAGAGGTGAGGCACTAGATCATGTGCTTTTGTTCGGACCGCCAGGACTTGGAAAAACTACCTTAGCGGGAATAATAGCAAATGAAATGGGAAGTAAGCTTAAAATCACCTCAGGACCAGCGATAGAAAAGCCAGGAGATCTAGCAGCAATACTGAATTCTCTATCGCCTAATGATGTATTGTTTATAGACGAGATACATAGACTAAATAGACAGATAGAAGAAATATTATATCCGGCAATGGAGGATTTTGCACTTGATATAGTAATTGGAAAGGGAGCAACTGCTAAATCTGTAAGATTAAAGCTTCCTAAATTTACGTTAGTTGCAGCAACGACCAGGGCAGGAATGATATCAGCTCCTTTAAGAGATAGATTTGGTGTTGTAGATAAGCTAGAATACTATTCAGTGCCTCAGCTTATGACCATAATTGAAGCATCGGCAAAGAAGCTCGGAGTCGATATAGATGATGAGGGAGCAAAGGAGTTAGCGAGCAGATCGAGAGGAACTCCAAGAATAGCCAATAGATTCTTAAAAAGAGTAAGGGATTTTGCTCAGATACAGTTTGATGGAAAAATTAATGAAGAGGTCGCAAAAAAAGCACTAGGTCTTATGGATGTAGATGCTGCAGGCCTTGACAGAGTAGACAGAGAGTTCCTTAAGGCAATGATAAATACCTATGGAGGTGGACCGGTAGGATTAAAGGCGGTAGCCTCAAGCATAGGCGAGGATGCAGGAACGCTAGAGGATGTGTACGAGCCGTTTTTAGTTCAAAGTGGATATATAAAGAGAACTCCGCAAGGAAGAATGGTTACAGAGCTTGCATATCAGCATCTTGGATTGTAGAGGCTTTTATAAGTTGAAATCAGCTTTAAATATGTACTGTCACGCCTTTATATGGCTATGCATTAAAAAGCTGTGGGATATGATAGAGGCAAAGAGTAAGAAAAAAATAAAAATAAAGCGAGGCGTTTATGGAAAATACTACTACTACCTGCGAAGTAATTGTTGATGGAAAGAGACTTATGCTCAGTTCAGAAAAGAACATAGAGCATTTAAACAGGATTGCAGTATATCTTAATGGAAAGATAAAGCAGGTCAAGAGCCAGCAGTTCTATCGTTCGATTTCCAAAGAGAACGCAGACACTATTGTTGAGCTCAATCTTGCCGATGATGTAATTTCCTTAAAGACACAGATAGAGGATTTAGAAGAGGAGAAGTCATTAAAGAATGATGAGATTTTCTCTCTAAAGCATGAAATCATCGAATTAAAGAGCAAATTAGCAGAGCTTGAGTCCGAAAATCAAAAGCTCAGAGAAGATAAAATAAGTAACGAAAAGGAAATCATCAAGCTTGAGACAGAGCTGGATGAACGTGCAAAGAAGAATAATAACAATGGCAATAGAAAATAATAAAATAGAACTGCTTGCGCCTGCAGGCTCGATGGAGTCGCTTATTGCAGCCATTAATGCGGGAGCAGATGCGGTTTATGCCGGTGGTGGAAAATTTGGAGCAAGAGCCTTTGCCGAGAATTTTGATGAAAAGACCATGATAAAGGCAATAAAAATGGTCCATGCTGCCGGTAAAAAGCTCTATCTTACGGTAAATACTCTATTAAAGCAAAGCGAAATAGAAAATGAGCTGGCTTCATACATAAGACCGTATTATGAGGCTGGTCTTGATGCGGTCTTAGTGCAGGATATGGGAGTGCTGAAGTTTTTAAATGAGGTTTTCCCTGGTCTGGAACTGCATGCAAGCACGCAGATGAGCATAAATATGGCAGAGGCGGTAAGCTTCATGCCTGTTACTAGAATCGTTCCATCAAGAGAGCTTTCACTTGATGAGATAAAGACCCTGAGGAAAAGCACTGATAAGGAAATAGAATGCTTTGCTCATGGAGCCCTCTGTTACAGCTATTCAGGAAGATGCATGTTCTCGAGTCTGTTCGGAGGAAGGTCTGGAAATAGAGGAATGTGCGCCGGCTCGTGCAGACTGCGCTATGAAATGGTCGATAATGGAAAGAGCATAGCCGATGGTTATTTACTTAGCTTAAAGGATATGTCTACCATATCATTGCTTCCAGAGCTTATGGAGGCAGGTATCAATTCTCTAAAGCTTGAAGGAAGAATGAAGGGGCCTTCTTATGCAGGAGGCGTTGCAAGAATGTACCGCGAGGCAATAGATAGCATTCTTGAAAAGGGAAGACCTTTAAGCAGGGAAGAGATAAGAGATAAAGAGAGAAAGCTTGCAGATCTTTATAATAGAGGAGGCTTTGGAACCGGCTACTATAAGGGAATTGCAGAAACCTTTACAAAAAGGCCGAATCATTACGGTGTTTTAGCTGGAAGAGTTACAGGAATTGGTAAGGGCTTTGTAAAAATTAAATACGAGATGGATATGGGCGCTCATGACGTTGTAGAAATAAGAAATAAAAGAGGCGTGAGCGAATATGAATATACCCTTAAGGATGAAATAAAAAAAGGCAGCGAGGTGCGTGCAAATGTGCTCCGCGGAACCCATGCAGAGATAGGCATGGAGGTATATCGTACCAGAAATGAAAACTTCCTTAAAGTTATCAATGATAGCTTCGTGAAGGATAAAATATCGACAGCCATATTGCTTGAGACTAAAGCGGTGACTGGTGAAAGGCTTGAAATAAAGGCCTGTAGAAAAAATGATGATAAAAAGGATCTTCTCTATGCAAAGGTGGAGGGTGATATTGTTGAAAAGGCCTCAAAGCAGGCTGTTTCCGAGGATAGAATAAGGCAGGCCCTGTCAAAGACGGGCGATACCTGCTTTTTCGTTCAGGAAAAAGAAGATATAAAGGTAAAAGCATCTAGCGATGCCTTTCTTCCAATGTCAGTTCTCAATGATTTAAGAAGAAAACTTCTTGATGAATTGTATGAAGTTTTAGCAAATGCCGATGCAAGGCTTGATGATAAAAAGCTGATTGACAGCAATTTAAGTCATGAGGAGCTTGTTTCTTTGATAAGCAGTCAGAAAAAGGATGAGGAGCTTTCAGATAAGATTTCCGAGAGAATAATGCAGCTTAAAGAAGAGAGGGCAAGGCATGATGAGGTAAATGAGTGCCTTAAAAGAGAGCTTTTAGAGTGTGAAAGCGGCGGTGATTCATCAGCTAAAAAGATTACCTCCTTTAAAAGAAGCTTTAATTCCTTTAAAATGCGTTTATTTGTTGCGCTTACAAAGGAGCAGTTCCTTGCGGCTTTTGAGAGCCCTGGAATAAATGAGTGCGGCATAGATATGACAGATTTAGATGAAGATGAAATAAAAGAGCTAGCTCTTAAGACTCATGAAAAGGGAAAGACATTTTTAGTTCAGCTTCCTGCAATATGCAAGGTTAAGACCTATGCATTTATTGAAAAGGAGGTAAAGAATCTCTTTTCGTATATTGACGGCTTTATAGTATGTAGTAATGAAGAGGTGACTCTTCTTAAGGAAATAATGGCACTAGTGCCTTATGCAGAAAAAAAGCTTATTCTCGGCAGAGATCTCTATACAGCTAATAGCTTTGCAGTTGATTATTATCACAGACTAGGCTATGGTTTTCATACTGTATGTGAGGAACTTAGCGCAGAGGAAATAATGCAAAAGGGATATAATGATGAAGGATATCTTACGGTTTATGGGAGACTCCCATTAATGCAGACGGCGGGCTGTGTTTATAAGAACTATGAAGGTTGTCTTTTATCTGATAAAACAAATAAAACCAGCAGAGAGTGTAACCTTGCATCCCTCCTGCCGGTTGCACAGGAAAATGAAAAGGCTCAGTTCATAAAATATAATGAGGGAATATGCTTTAAAATAAAGCCTCATTGTAATTTGAAGAAAAAGGGAGCTGTGTGCGCTAATACGATATATGATGCAAGGCTTAAGGATCTTTCAGGAAATTATGCAGATGTAAAAGGCACCGGGTGTGCCGGCATAAGATTCGATTTTACCGATGAAAATGCAAAAGAGGTAAGAGATGTTTTAAACAGGTTCTTTAATGGAAATGCAGCAGTAGGAAATGGAAAGAAGTTTTCAGGGCATTTCTATACACCGGTAAAATGAGGTTCTTTTGAATTAGGAGGAATATGATAAACGTAATTGTTGAAGTCGCAAAATATGTATCAATAGTCATGATGATTATTTATACTTATTCAGCTATTGTGGCTTCGATAGCTAAAAACAAGAAAAGAAGAGGAAGACTATTAATTGGAATGGACTGTTGCACCTATATAATCCATTTCGCAGGCTATCTTGTTCTTTTTGTTGCAAATTCTTTTGATGTAAAATACATAATGATGTACGCAGCACAGTTTATAATAATGCTGCTAGCTGAAATACTCTATAACAGCTTTTATAAAAAGAAGTCCGGTGTTGTAGCAGCAAATATGAGGCTGTTCATAATACTAGGCTATATCATGATAATGAGAATAGATTCAGAATTAGGCGTAAAGCAGATGCTGTTTGTTTCGTTCATGCTGATATTAATGCTGCTGATACCTTATCTGATAAAAAAATTCAAGCTGTGGGAAAAATATAAGTATGTATATATAATTGTCGGTATAGCACTGCTTCTTGCAACACTTGTATTTGGAAAAGAGCTATACGGTGCAAAGAACTGGATAATAATTGCAGGTTTTTCTATCCAGCCATCGGAGTTTTGCAAGATACTTTTTGTTTTTGGCATATCAGCATTTCTTTATAAAGCAAGAACAAGAATTGATTTGGTAAAAATAACACTTATAGCAGTGGTGTTCCCGGCCTTATTGATACTAGAAAAGGATCTTGGAACGGCAGCAGTTTTATACCTTACCTATGTAGTTCTCTTATATGCATCATGCGCGAACTACAATATGTATAGGAGGGTAAAGGTAATTGGAGATGACGGACCTGAGGTAAAGCTTGAAAAAACAGGTACCATGCACGGAGGAAGATATGCAATTATGCTCTGTGTGTGCGGAGTAATAGGTGCAGTTGCTGCATATTTTATTTTTTCACATGTAAGAGTGCGTGTAGCAGCCTTCCTGAATCCTGTAGAGACTATTGAATCAAGCGGTTATCAGATATGTCAGTCATTATTTGCAATAGGAACAGGCGGATGGCTCGGAATGGGTCTTACAAGAGGGCTTCCAGAGAGCATACCGGTAGCAGATGCTGATTTTATCTATGCGGCTATCTCAGAGGAATACGGAGCATTATTTGCCATCCTGCTTTTGATAGTGATAATTGATACCATGATGATGATGGTATCTATATCCTTAAAACTTTTCAATCCTTATTACAAGCTTGTATCTCTTGGAATAAGCGTAATATACATGATACAGGTATTTCTCAATGTCGGCGGCTGTGTTAAGGTGGTTCCAATAACAGGAATCACGCTGCCACTCATATCGGCGGGCGGATCTTCTGTCATAGCGAGTATGATGATGTTCGGCATAATAGAAGGAATGAATGTAAGGCATGAGGATGAGGCTGAAAAGATAAAAAGAGAGATAATAGAGCAGAACAGTCTTTACAGCATGAGCCTTGAGGATGAAGCTGAAAAAGATACTAGAGCTAAAATAATAAATAAGCACATAACCATAATAAGCTTTGTCATGGCAGCGCTTCTTTACGGCTGCGGTATTTATCAGATTTATTTTATGGCTTTTAAGGCTAGCACATTTATAAACAGTCCTTATAATAAGAGAACGACTCTTCTTGAAAAGACAGTTAAAAGAGGAAATATCATATCCTCAGACGGAGTAGTGCTTGCATATTCAGAAGGCGAAAAAGTTGAAACTGATGAGGAATTTGATTATAAGGATATAGAAAGTCTATTAGGAAGTGCTTATTATACAGTAAAGAACGGAAAGCTGACCATAGTAGATTATTCTGATGGAAGCAGTGATACTTTAAGTGAAGGCAATGACGTTGGAACTACTGCAAGAAGAACCTACCCATATAACGACATATATGCCCATACGGTAGGAAGAGTAAGTAAGAGCATGACAGGAATTGAGCTTTCTCAGAATTTTACGCTTCTTACAAGTAATATAAATCCTGTAGAAATAATCATGAGGCAGCTTCAGGGAAAGAAGCTTCCAGGAAATGATGTAGTAGTGACCTTAGATTCAAAACTTCAGAAGGCGGCCTATGAGGCCTTAGGAGATTATAAGGGAGCGGTGGTTGCAATAGAGCCATCAACTGGTAAGATACTTGCAATGGTATCAAAGCCTGCTTATAATCCAAATACCATAAACGAAGAATGGGAAAAGATAGTTGGAGATGAAAAGAACTCAAAGCTCCTTAATAGAGCAGCTCAGGGAACTTATCCTCCAGGAAGTACCTTTAAAATATTAACGCTTCTTGAATATATTCATGAAAATCCTGAAAACTATGAGGAATATGAATATGAATGTACTGGAAGCGGCAGATTTGAAGGAGTTACAATCCACTGTCCGCTAGGAATAATCCATAAAAAAGAGAATCTTAAGGAATCTTTTGGAAATTCCTGTAATACAAGCTTTGCAAATATCGGAGTAAGCTTAGACCTTGATAGTCTGCATGCTTTAGCGGAGAGCTTTTTATTTAACAAAAAGCTGCCGACAAATTTAACTACTGCAGTAAGTAACTTTAGTCTTACAAGTGAAAGTGAAAAAACTACTGTAGCTCAGAGCGTGATCGGTTTATCGAGTGATACGGTATCACCACTTCATGAGGCAATGATTGCAGCAGCAATAGCAAATCAGGGAAAACTCATGCAGCCTTTTTTGGTACAAAGCGTACAGAATGCGAATGGCAGGGTGCTTAGAAATTATTCCTCAAAGGAATACGGAGAGCTCTGCAATAAAGAGGATGCAGCTATTTTGACAGAATATATGACCTATGTAGTAAATAGCGGAACGGGGGGAAAGCTTAAAGGTCTCGGCTTTAATGTGGCAGGAAAAACAGGAACGGCGACCTATAATACAGATAAGGATGCACATGCCTGGTTCATGGGCTTTGCGTGGGATGGAGATACAGCTGAATACGCAAGCGGCAAGCAGATTGCTGTTGCTGTAGTTGTAGAATCAGCTGGCGCAGGAAGTAAATATGCAGTTCCTATAGCTAAAAAAGTACTTTTGGAGTATTTTAAGTAGAGCCCTTGGAAGTAGCCTTAGAGGTGTGAACTACCCACTGCCTAAAGACAGTGGGCTTGTATTAAATGGTTCACCAGACTGAGATAGAAGAAGTTCTGCCTACGATATTAGTAAGCTATAAGTAAGCTACAAGGCAGCTACAAGGCTGGTACTAGGTTGTAAAAAGATACTGTGATATATAATGATTTAGGAAAGGAGGGAGCATGGGGTTTTTAGATATTTTCAAAGGTAATAAAGCTAGTGATAGTGACTTAAAGAATATTAATTCACTTAATATCAATTACAAGATAGACAAGGACCCGGTGGTAGCTGAGCCGGATGAAGCTGCAGAGAGTGATGATGCTGGAAAAGGGCCTGAAGAAAGCGGCAGCAAGGATATAAAGAACGGGAAAAAAAGATCCTTTAGCATGGGAATTGAACAAATGTTTACACTCAGAAAAGGAAAATATCTGGTACTTTTAGGAAGATTGCATGGAAAGGCTGTTGCAGGCGATAAAGCAATAATATCCGAGGAACATAAAGAAAATGGAAAATGTGTAGAAGTTGAAATCATTGCCTTCTTTGACGCAAATAATAATGAGCTTCCTGTAAAAGAAGCAGTGAACTGCATGGCAGGAGTTATCATTGATAATGTTGAATTAGATGAAAAATCTCTTATGACTATTCATTCAGAGAATGCTTCCTTCAGGGAAAAAACAATAGGCATTAAGGAAGTATTGCTGAATAAATACTTAAAGCCGTTTAAGTTCGGGATTGAACCTGGAGTAATTTGGGATCTTTCACTTACAGAGCTGATTGAATTATACGATGTATATATGAGTTACTATAAATCCATATCTGAGAAGTCTTTTGAAGGAAATGTTGCTGATTTTGATTTATTTACGAACTTAATACAGTTAAAGCTGTTAAAAGAAAAATCTGTGTATTGTGTTTATAGCAAGAAGACGGGTGAGCCTTTTATGAATACCTTAAAGAGCGTAAATATAGAAAAAGGTGAATTTGAGTGCACATCACCTGGAATAATATTATATACCAAGGAGTATAAGGAAGAGGCAGAAAAATCACTGAAAAATGTTGATGAGATTGAGCTTCGAGAAATCGTAAATTTAAAGGAAGACGGGAATTGTAATAATGCAATAGAAGAATTGCTAATAAAGGCAGTTTATTCAAACGGAGCAGATGTAGTATTTTTTAATTCATATGACTCGGTAGTTATGGGTGAAGATCTTGTAAATAGACCTAAAGAACTTGCTGGTGAAATATTAAACCCAAAGCTTGTAAAATGGCTGCTGCTTATAGGTCAGATGGGAGAAATAGAGAGACCTTTGGAAATGGCTGAATATGACTACTATTATGACATGATAGAAAAGAGCGTTATAGAATCAAAGCTCCTGATGCCGGTTCAGCACCCGGAAAAGAAGCCTAAAGCTTTAGTTGAAGCATCAAAGGGACGTTCCGGTAAGGTTTCAAATAGGAAGAATTATAGAATTGGCACTAGTAAGAATATGGGAATAAATAAGGAAGATGACTCTCAAAAGGGAGTTACCATTAGAAATGATGGAGGAAATCTTAGGGTAATTTACCGCTCTAGAATAAAGCTTTCGGTTATTAAAGGAAAAAAGGGCAGAAAAGCAATCTGTCTCTTTACGGACATGAAAAGGCTTAGAGATATGTATTCCGGCGAGTGGACCGGAATGATACAGCCACCGGGCAAAATCATAAATGCGGTGGACCTGGTAATCAATCTTTCTTCATATAAAAAGGGCGGATTATACATTTCAGAGGAAATGTATAAGGAAATGGAAAATAAGTATTTAAAAAAATGAAGGTGTAAGAATGAACATACAGATATTTGGAACTAATAAATCCTTTGACACCAAAAAGGCGATGAGATATTTTAAGGAGAGAAATATTCCTTATCAGTTCGTTGACCTAAAGGAAAAGGGGCTTAGCAAGGGAGAACTTAGCAGTGTCGCCAATGCTGTTGGAGGACTTGATAAGCTGATAAATGAAAAATCAAAGGATACTGAGGCACTAGCTCTAATAAAATATCTATCCGATGAAGATAAGTTCGAGAAGGTGCTCGAAAATCCAAAGCTGCTTGTGGATCCGGTTGTCAGAAATGGTAAGCAGGCTACAGCAGGCTATCAGCCTGAGGTCTGGAAGGACTGGAAATAAAATTAGAAAAAAATTTAAAATCCACTTGATTTTTGGAAAAAGGTGTGTTATATTAAATATTCGTGGGCATATGCAAAGATATATGCAGCCACAAGTACACAGAATGTTCCGCTGTACCATAGAAGCAGGTAGAATGAACATCTGAATTTAAGGAGGATTTAATCCATGGAAGATTTAGTAAAGGTAGTCGAGAATGCTCAGCTCGAAAAGTTAAACAAGGAAATCGGTGAATTCAACGTTGGTGATACTGTTAAGGTTTATAACCGTATCAAGGAAGGCGAGAAGTCAAGAGTTCAGATTTTTGAAGGCGTTGTTACTAAGAGACAGAACGGTGGAATCCGTGAGACTTTCACAGTAAGAAAGCTTAGCAGCGGTGTAGGTGTTGAAAAGACATGGCCACTTCATTCTCCAAACGTAGAGAAGATCGAAGTTATAAGAAGAGGTAAGGTTAGACGTGCTAGACTTAATTACCTTCGTGCACTTAGAGGCAAGGCAGCTAAGGTTAAGGAAGTCATCTAATTTAGATTTTAAAACTTCTAAAAATCACAGCGGACAAATAAGCTTAGCTTATCTGTCCGCTTTTTAATTAATTTTGGAGGCTTCATGGAGTTTGAAAGTGAATTTAAAGAAAGAACCAAAAGACAGAAAATAAGAAGGATAGAGCTGAAAGTGATCAGCTGGATTCTGGTAATAGCTATTGCCATAGCAGCAGGATATTTCTTTGTATACTTCTTCTTAGAAAAGGCTAGCGTATATGATTCTTCAATGAATCCTGCTCTATCGAGCGGAGATAAGCTGCTTATAGAAAAACTCAGCTATAAGATTTCAGACCCGGAGCGCTTTGATGTAATAGTATTCAAGCAGGGAAAAGGCGAGCATGAGTTTACTAATGTAAAAAGAATTATTGGACTTCCCGGGGAAACCGTTAAAATAGTAGATGGAAAAGTCTATATAAATGGAAGTGTGTTAGATGAGGAAATAAATACCGAATATATAGCGGTGCCAGGTACGGCAGCCGTTAATATACTTCTTGAAGAAAATGAGTATTTTGTATTAGGTGATAATAGAAATGAAAGTGTAGATTCAAGAAGTGCGGATGTAGGAAATATAGTAAGAGATGACATAATCGGAAAAGCTTTATTTAGATTAAATAATTTCAGCATAGTCAGCTCTTTGAATAAAAAAAGCGAATAATCAGTACAATCGAAAAGGAGAAAAAAATGGCATATCAGTGGTTCCCAGGACACATGCAGAAAGCAATTACTCAGATAAAGGGCATATTAAGCAGCATTGACGTTGTTGTAGAACTAGTAGATGCTAGAATACCCCTATCGAGCAGAAATCCAGAGTTAAATGAAATATTAAAGAATAAGAAGAGCGTAATAGTTTTAAATAAGGCAGATTTAGCAGATCCAGTAAAAACCAAGGCCTTTATAAAGTACTTTAAGGAAATGGGAATTCCAGCCGTAGCAATGGATTCAAAGACAAAGAATAAGCAGGAAATCAAACAGCTCCTTAATAGCGTTAGAGCTCAGGGTGCAGAAAAGGTTGAAAGATTAAAGAAAAAGGGCATGCTTAATCCTAAGATTTCAATTCTTATTGCTGGTGTCCCAAATGTTGGAAAATCAACTCTTATAAATAGTCTTTATGGGAAAAAGAGCCTTAAGGTAGGCAATAAGCCGGGCGTTACTGTAAAGCAGCAGTGGCTTATGATCGATAATGGAATTGATCTTCTTGATACTCCAGGTATATTTGCCACTAAATTTGATAATAATGAGCAGGGAATGCTCTGTGCAGCAATCGGCTCAATAAGTGATGAAATAATAGATAGATATGAATTAGGCGTAGAGCTTGCAGTAAGGATCCATGAGATATATCCAGGAACTTTAGAAAAGAAATACGCAATTGAAGAAAGTGAAGACGGAGCTGCAATGATAAAGAGCATTGCAGATAAGAGAAGACTTATATTAAAGGGCGGAGAGCTCGATTTGGAAAAGGCTTCTATACTGGTAACTGATGATTTCAGAGCAGGCAGATTAGGACTTCTTACACTAGATGTTATAGAATAAGTATTATTTTTTATTTTACAAATCGGCAGCATGGTGTATGAAAAGCAAATAGCGGAGATGGGATATGCAATATGCAGTATTGACAGGAGCAAGTTCAGGAATAGGCGAGAGCATATTAAAGGTGCTGCTCCAAAGGGGATATACGGTTTATGCACTTGGACATAAAATAAAGCAGGAAAAGCTAGATGGCTATTCAGATAAGGAAAATAGCAGAATAATTGAAATTGAGACAGATCTTTTAGATATTGAAAAATCGATTTCTCTTTTAGAAAAAACAGAAAATTTCAAAGAGATAAGCCTTCTTGTAAATAATGCCGGAGTAGGCTATTTTGGCCCACACGAGGAAATAAGCGTAAAGCATATAAGAGAAATGTGCATTGTAAATCTAGAGCTTCCTTTAGCCCTTACAGCAAGACTTTTGAGGGTGCTAAAGGCTAATAAAGGAAATATAATTAATATTTCCTCAGAAAGTGCGCTAGAAGCAGCGCCGCATGGCTGTGCTTATTCAGCGACCAAGGCTGCAATGGCGCAGTTTTCAAAAAGTCTTTTTGCAGAATGCAGAAAATATGAGGTAGGAGTATGTGTGCTCCACCCGGAAATGACAAAGACAAATTTTTATAGAAATGCAGATTTTGAAACAGGCGAAGATGAAGAAACTTATTTAATTCCAGAGGATGTAGCAAAAGCTGTGGAATTTGTTTTAGATGCAAGGAAAGGCGCTGTGGTGAGAGAACTTACAATAATGCCTCAAAAGCATAAGATCAAAAGAAAGAACAGGAGTTAATAATGCCACATTTAACTAAAGACGAGGAAATTGCTAGAATAAAGGGAATTAAGGAGTATGAAAGAAGCTTCTTAGAAGGAAAAGATGGAAATATAGCTGGAGTAGATGAAGTAGGAAGAGGACCTTTCGCAGGCCCTGTGGTTACCTGCGCCGCAATTTTTCCGAAGGAAAGCGAGCTTCTTTATGTAAATGATTCCAAAAAGCTCTCAGAGAAAAAGCGTGCAAAGCTTTACCCAAAGCTCATAGAGAATGCATTATCAATAGGAATAGGTGTTGTCGGACCTGATAGAATAGATGAAATAAATATAAGAGAGGCGACCTTTGAGGCAATGAAATCAGCCATAAGAATGCTATATGACAAGGATGAAAAATGCGCTCTTAAAAAGGATAAGGATGCTGCAGTTTATGAATATAAGGGAAGCGTAATCAGGGTATGTAATCCAGAGATAGTTAAACTTCTTGAAAAGGTAGAAAAGGATTATGTAAAGCCAGATCTCCTTCTTGCAGACGGTTTTACAATACCTGAGCTATCAATAAAGCAGGCATCAATGGCGAAGGGCGATGCAAAATGCTATACCATTGCAGGAGCCTCTATTATAGCCAAGGTCACAAGAGATTTGATGATGGATGAATATGATAAGCTCTATCCTGAATTTGGTTTTATATCAAATAAGGGGTATGGTACAAAGGCACATATTGAAGCCATAGAGGAGTATGGCATACTTCCTATTCACAGAATGAGTTTTCTTAAAAACATAAAAAACAGAGAAGAATATAAGAAGTAGAGTAAAAAGCAGTAGAGTAAAAAGCAGTAGAGTAAAAAGCAGTAGAGTAAAAAGCAGTAGAATAAAAAGCAGTAGAATAAAAGCAGTAGAATAAAAAGAAGTGGAATAAAAAGCAGAATAAAGTAAAAAAATAGTAGTAACGGGGATGTATTTTGAATAAAAGACAGCTTGGGACGCAAAAGGAAACCGTAGCAGCAGCCTATCTTGAAAAGGAGGGCTATGAAATAGTTGAAAGAAACTATTATACCAGGCACGGCGAAATAGATATAATTGCAAAGGAAGAAGAATATCTTGTATTTGTAGAGGTAAAGTACAGATCGGACGAAGATTATGGAACTCCTGCACAGAATATAAATAAGGCAAAGATAAAGCATTTAGAATATAGTGCAAGAGCGTATCTGTATTTAAAGGGATACCCGGATAATACGCCGGTAAGATTTGATGTGGTGGAAATACTTGGAAGCGAAATAAACCTCATCAGAAATGCCTTTAATTAATGAGTGAGACTTGAAATGTCAGTTAAAAAGCTTTGAAAACCATAAAGGTAAAGTGAAAAAGATTGAAAAATTTGAAGATAAAGCGAAAAATCCTAAAAAAACTTGAAGGTAAAGAGAAAAAGCCTTGAATTAAAGGCTAAAAACGAACTAAACTTTACAAATGGTGCACTTTGTGATATAATGTTTTAGTTAATCGTATTGTGCGTAAATGAAGGCTTTTTACAAGTCAGAAAAGTAAATGGAACGGGTAAAGATGATAAATTTAACGAGTGAAGCATATTTGGAAAATGAAACTAAGGTTCCTGTAATCAAATTTAGAAAATTTGATGGGATAAAGGAAATAAGCTGCGGATTTTCGACCAGACTAGGCGGTGTCAGCTCTGGAATATATGAATCCCTTAATTTAGGCTTTAACCGCGGAGATGACAGGGAGCTTGTAATGGAAAATTATAGGCGCCTTGGAGAGGTACTTTTCTTTGATGAAAAAAAGCTTGTATTTCCAGACCAGACTCATAAAGCAAATGTCAGAAGAGTTACTAAAGAAAACTGCGGAGCAGGAATAATGCGTGATAAAGACTGCAGTGAAATCGATGCACAGATCACAAATGAAAAGGATGTTCCGATTATAGTATTTGCATCAGACTGCGTACCTATCTTTCTCTACGATCAGAAAAAGAAGGCGGTAGCAGGAATTCATGCAGGCTGGAGAGGCACTGTAGCTCAGATTCCTGTTAATACAGTAGAGGCAATGCAAAAGGAATTTGGAAGCAATCCTGAAGACATAATAGCAGTAATAGGCCCATCAGCAGGTAAGGAATGCTATGAGGTGGACGGAAATGTTGCAGATGAATTTATAAAGGTATTTGGAGAAGAGGTAGTCTCTCCAAAGGAAAATGGAAAATATTTAGTAGATATGTGGGCTTCCAACAGGCTATCTCTTAAAAAAGCCGGTTTAAAGGATGAAAATATATCAATATCTGGAATATGCACCATCTGCAGTAAGGTCCCTAAATTACATTTGGAAATTGCTGAAAAGGAAAATAAGCCGCTTCTTTTTTCGCACCGTGAAACTCATGGCCAAAGAGGAAGCAATGCAGGAATAATTGTCCTAAGGTAAATGGAAGTTTTAGTAGTATGAAGTTTAAGAGCAGATTATTTTGATGAAAGAGATGCCTTAATTGATCTTTAAAGGCGATTAGGTACTTATGGATAATCTACGGTTAAATAAAAAGGGATGATATGAAAGCTAATGAGGGACATATTATAAGCTATGTAGAGCCAGGTTCAATAGCAGATCAGCTGGAAATTGAAGAGGGCGATGAGCTTATTAGAATTAACGGAAAAAAATACAAGGATATATTCGATTATAGATATCTGATAAAAGAAGAAGAATTAGTTCTTTTAGTAAAAAAGAAGAATGGTGAGGAATGGGAGCTAGAGGTAGAAAAGTATCCAGAGGATGACCTTGGAATTACCTTCAAGGAAGGTCTTATGGATAAATATTCACGTTGCAGCAATGCGTGCGTGTTCTGCTTCATAGATCAGAATGCCCCGGGAATGCGTGATACCCTATATTTTAAGGATGATGATGCGAGACTTTCTTTCCTTCAGGGAAATTACATAACGATGACCAATTTATCGGATGAGGATGTAAGGAGAATTTTATTTTATAAGCTCTCCCCGATAAATATTTCAATCCAGACCATGAATAAGCAGCTCAGAGTGAAAATGCTTCATAATCGTTTCGCGGGAGATGCTCTAGATAAAATAAAGATATTTAATGATGCGGGCATTAAGATGAACGGACAGGTAGTTCTATGCCCTGATTTAAATGATAAAGAAGAGCTTGATTATACCATAACAGAGCTTGAAAAGTACATGCCGAACTTCCAATCATTATCAATAGTGCCGGTAGGTCTTTCAAGATTTAGAAAGAATCTTTATAGAATGCGCTCCTTTACAAAAGAGGAGCTAAGAAATACCATAGCTCAGGTAGAAAAATATCAGGAGAGATTTTTAAAGCAGTTCGGAACCAGATTTGTATTTTTAAGTGATGAATTCTATATAAATGCAGAAATGCCAATGCCGACAGCCGATTACTATGAAGGCTATAGCCAGATAGAAAATGGCATAGGCATAGTTACCTCTTTCCATGATGAATTTGAAAATGGTTTAAAGGATTTAGAGGAAGATTTAGAGAAAGAAGAGAGAGAAGAAGAGAGTAAAGAAGAGCAAAAGACTAAAAGAGGGACTATAGTTCTATCAGGAACTCTTGCAGCCCCTTGTAATCTGAAACTCATAGAAGATTATAGAAAAATCAAGAAGCATCAAAGAGTTACTTTGGTTCCTATATTGAATGATTTTTATGGTCATAAAATAAATGTTACAGGCCTTATAACAGCTCAGGATATAATAAATCAGCTGATTATCTTTAAAAGAAAGATAGCAGCAGGAGAAATTAAGGAATTTCCAAGTATCTGGCAGGCAAAGCAGGAAGAGCTTGAGGAGACTCCGATATATGTGGACGGACTTCTTAGAGATGAGCCAGGAGTCGGAGATAGAGCAAAGTGGATCTTAGAGGATCTGATAAAGCAGTACGGAGAGGTAGCAAAGGATGAGGTGACAGATGTCATCGTTCCTAGTGTTTCCCTTAGAGAGGGAAAGGATACCTTCTTAGACGATCTTACCATATATGACATAGAAGAAGCAATTCATGTGAAGGTACACGTATGCGAAAGTGATGGAAATAGCATGGTAGAGCTTTTAAAGGAGCTAGAGTAAGAGCTAGGGTAAGAACTAGAGTAAGAGCTAGAGTAAGAACTAGGGTAAGAGCTAGAGTAAGAACTAGGGGAAGGACTAGGGTAAGGACTAGAGTAAGAGCTAGGGTAAGAGCTAGGGTAAGAACTAGAGTAAGAACTAGGGTAAGAGCTAGGGTAAGAACTAGAGTAATTAGAAAAAAGAGACTGAATTGAGTAGAGAATAAAAAGGATAGGTAATAAAATGAGAGATTATGTAGTAGCAATAGTAGGTAGACCGAATGTAGGTAAGTCGACCTTGTTCAATGCGCTTGCAGGAGAGAGGATTTCAATTGTTGACGATAAGCCGGGCGTAACCCGTGATAGAATTTATGCAAAGGTCACATGGCTTAATAACACCTATACACTTATTGATACAGGCGGAATTGAGCCGACCAGCAATGACATGATGCTCACCTATATGCGTGAGCAGGCGCAGATTGCCATAGATACAGCAGATGTAATTGTATTTGTAGTAGACGTAAGAACAGGACTTACAGATTCAGATAGCGATGTAGCTGAAATACTTAGACGTTCAGGAAAACCTATCGTACTTTGCGTAAATAAGGTAGATAATTTCCAGAGATTTGAAAATGACATCTATGAATTCTATAATCTTGGAATGGGAGATCCTATCGGCGTTTCAGCAGCTTCAAAGCTCGGTTTTGGAGACCTTCTTGATGCTGTCAGCGAGAACTGTGCAAATCTTGCTGGAGATGCCTTCGAAGAGGAAGAGGATACTACTCCTAAGATTGCCATTGTTGGAAAGCCTAATGTAGGAAAGTCTTCTATCATCAATAAGCTCTGCGGAGAAAATAGAGTTATTGTATCAAATATAGCAGGAACCACCAGAGATGCCATCGATACAAGGGTAAAGCATCATGGAAAGGAATATATTTTCATAGATACGGCAGGACTTCGCAGAAAGTCAAAGATAAAGGAGGATATCGAGAGATATTCTATTATCAGAACTGTAGCAGCTGTAGAAAGATGTGATGTATGCGTACTTGTAATAGACGGTAAAGAGGGCATATCAGAACAGGATGCAAAGATAGCCGGAATAGCTCATGATTCAGGTAAGGGAATTATAATAGCTGTAAATAAATGGGATATTGTTGAGGATAAGGATGCATATACCATAAATAGAGTAAAGGATGAGGTAAGGGATATTCTTTCCTTCATTCCATATGCTGAGATAATGTTCATATCAGCACAGACAGGACAGCGCCTCATAAAGCTCTATGACGAGGTAGATGATGTGCTTGCAGCATCAAGTCTTAGAATTCAGACCGGTATGCTTAACACAGTGCTTAATGATGCTATGGTAAAGCAGCAGCCACCAACTGATAAGGGTAAGAGATTAAAGATTTATTATATGACTCAGGTTTCTATCAAGCCGCCTACATTTGTAATCTTTGTAAATGATAAGCAGCTTATGCATTTCTCATATACAAGATATATTGAGAATCAGCTACGTGAGACCTTTGGATTTAAGGGAACTGCACTTCATTTTATAATCAGGGAAAGAAGTGATAAGGAAAATCCATTTTCTAAATAATATAGATTAAAAAAATATTAATACGACAAGAGGCGAAATTATGGCTTGGAGAATTATTTTATTATTAGTAATCGGTTATTTTTGTGGAAGCATTCCAACAGGATATCTGATTGGAAAGATTAAGAATACTGATGTCAGAAATTATGGTAGTGGTAATGTAGGTGCGACAAATACCATGCGTACCCTTGGCTTTAAGGCGGGAGTTATAACCTTCCTTATTGATTTCTTCAAGTCGTTTATTCCGGTGTTTATTGTACAGCATGTAATTTATAAGGGCTCTGATGAAGCACTCTTATTTGGAATGATAATGGGTCTTGGCTGCGTAATAGGACATAATTATACCTGCTGGCTTAAATTCCACGGAGGAAAAGGCATTTCTACTACAGGCGGAATGATCGGAGCAATCAGACCGATATTGATACCGGTGTTCCTTCTTATCTTTTTTGGAACACTAGCAATTACAAAGTATGTTTCTTTCTCAAGCCTTGTGCTTATTACTTCCTTTGTGGTATATATCGGCATATCACAAAGAAACAGCAAGCACTTTGTGCTTATCCTCATAATGGCGCTCGTATTCGCTGCACTTGCATTTTTCAAGCATAGGGAGAATATAAAGAGGCTTTTAAATGGAACTGAGAAGAAAATAGGCAAAGAAATGATTCATGGCAGCAAGGATCCAAAGTCTAAGTAATTCGATTTTATTTAAATTCGTGGTCATGGGAAGGTGGAAATATGAAGTGTCCTTATTGCGGTGCTGATAATAATACAGTAGTTGATTCAAGAGCCTTTGATTCTAATTCGGGAATCCGTAGAAGAAGAGAGTGCTTAAATTGTGGCAAGAGGTTTACGACCTTCGAAAAGGCCGAGCCTATGTCTCTTTATATTGTTAAAAAGAATAAAGGCAGAGAGCCTTTTAATAAAGAAAAGGTCAAGAGAGGAATAATGAATTCCTGTAGAAAGCGCCCGGTTTCTACCATGACTATCGATAAAATGGTAGATGAGATTGAAGCAGAGCTTCTTTCAATGGGTGAAAAGGAAGTTCCATCATCAAAAATAGGCGAGCTTATAATGGATAAGCTGCGTGATACTGATGATGTAGCTTATGTTAGATTTGCATCCGTATATCATGAATTTGATGATGTAGAGACCTTTATAACTGAAATCAGAAAGATGAAGAAGAGAAAAGGTACTCAGTCTAATGGTGATGAGCAGCAATAGTACTAAGGAAAAGCTACGAGCAGTAATAATACTGAGTGAATAATTACGAGCAGTAATAATACTGAGTGAATAATTATGAGCAGTAATAATACTGAGTGAATAATTATGAGCAGTAATAGTACTGAGAAAAAATTATAAGTGGCATAGTAATAAAAATAATGAAAAGCGGCAAAGAATTAAAAACGCTGTAAGCGGATGGCTTACAGCGTTTTTATTATGTCTGATTTTATATTTAGAAATTTCTGCCCTCAAATTTAATTACTTGATTTTAGCTAAATAACTACAATTCTTTGAAATTAATTCTTCTTGATGTTTGAAGATAATGAATCCCAAGCAAGAGGAAGTGTTACACTTAAAATTGCAAAGAACCAATATAAAACAAAAACAACAGATGCCTTACAGAAATGAGCATTTGATATTGATGTTGATAAAAGAATGATAGCATTAATTGCACTAAATACATACGCTAAGGTATCCTTCTTAAGAGCATAAAAAACAATTGCAACTATAGGAAGGAGCATGAGCACAAATGAAAGCTGAGCAACGCTGAAACGTTTTTCAAGTTCCCAGTAAACAATAGTCTGAGAAAAAGTAGGAATTAAGCTGAAAAGAACCATAAAAGCCGAAACAGCTATACCGATTATATTGATCATTGAATTCTTGGAGGTGACCCATAATGCCTTTAAAGGCTTTACGATTTCAAAGCACTCATTGATGTTGAAATGGAAGTCTGTTGATGGTGGAGCAATAGGATTAGCGGCTCCGGTATGAGTAGGAGCTACATTTGAATCTCCGTAATTAACAGCAGGTGTATTGCCAGGTGCTGGAATAGGAGCCGGATCGACTATCTTGAAACCGCACTTAGGACAAAAAGCTGAACCATCTGGTAATGTTGCATTACAACTTGGGCAAATCATATTAAATCCTCCTAAAATAAAGATAATGCTTATAAGTTACTGATTTTTACGAAAATAATTTTTGTCAAACGTAGTAATTATAGCAATTATTTTGAAATAATGCAAGAGAAAAATTAAAAAAATCTATAAATATAATTGTAAGCTAAAAAAATTATTTTTGTGTGGACTAGTGAAAATATTTTTAGATGAAAGCTTTAAAAAGAGCTTGAAAAAAGGGGATTTAAATAGTATAATCTAAAACTGTTGCAGGTTGAAAATTCGAATCTGCATATGTGCAAATTTTAAAAATTGGTATTTTATTCTAAAATTATAAAGCAATTTGAATAATAAATATTTTTATTTTTATACCGCATGGCTAGATTCAAGCGGTATTCTTTCAGTGTCTAAAATAAATAATCTAAATATCTCGCCAGAAGAGCTATACAATATGAAGATAAGTGAAATGCTTCAAAGAAGAATAGTAAATGAAGAGCAGGCGAGCAGGATTGCATTCGAGAAGGATAATGAATATAAAATCCAGAAATGCTATGATGAATTAGAGCAAAGAGATATAAAATTCATAACCTGTACGGAAAAAGAATTTCCAAAAAAGCTGAAAAATATACCAGATGCCCCGAAATATTTATTTTATAAGGGAAAGCTTCCGGATGATGCACTTCCGTCGGTGTCCATAATAGGCGCGAGGAAATGTGATGAATACGGTGCGCAGATGACTAAGCATTTTGCAGCAAAGCTATCTCAAGCAGGAATCCAGATAATAAGCGGAATGGCAGATGGAATTGATGGCATAGCAGGTAGAGCCTCGGTAAATGAAGTAGGGGGAAGCTTTGCGGTGCTTGGAACGGGCGTAGATAACTGCTTTCCTGCAGCAAATTATGACCTTTATAAGGAACTGATCCAAAAGGGCGGTGTAATAAGTGAATATGTTCCTAAAACCCCTGGTAAAAAGTATCATTTTCCAAGAAGAAACAGAATAATTTCAGGTCTCTCGGATGGACTCTTTGTAATCCAGGCACGCCTTCATAGCGGCACTTCTATCACTGTCGACTGCGCTCTGAGGCAGGGGAAGGATATTTTCTGTTTGCCAGGCAGAATAACCGATACGCTTTCCACAGGAACTAATTTAATGATAAGAGACGGTGCAAGGCTTGTAATAGACCCGGATGACATAATTTCAGAAATTTTGGGAAAGTACAAGCAGCTGATCTTGAATTTTAATCAAAAACAAAAGGAAATAGAAGATATTTTTTCACCTGATGAAAAGAAGATACTTTCATGTCTTGATGAGGTAAAGGCAGTTCATCTTGATGAAATTTCAGAAAAAACAGAAATTCCCATTACAGCCTTATATGGAATTTTATTTACTTTAATAAGTCGTAAAATAGTGATAGAAGCTGATAATAACTGCTATTTGAAGGCTGTCAGATTTTAACTTTTTGAAAAATTTTAAAAATTAGTGCTTGATTTTTAATAGAAAATGTTGTAATGTAAAAAGCGTTTTGAAAATCGAAGTTAAAAACTTTATAAAAGGTATAATAGTTTTTAAAAAAAGTACGTAATCAAAACGCGCGGCTGAAATGAGTTTAAAATACAAGGCTGAAATACGAGGCTGAAATGAGCTTAAAATACAAGGCTGAAATACGAGGCTGAAATGAGCTCAAAATACAAGGCTCAAAATACAAGGCTGAAATACAAGGCCAAAATGCGGGTTTTGATACGCGTCTTAAATACTGGTGCATCCAGAGTGGAGGTAAAGATGGCTAAATATCTCGTGATAGTTGAATCACCGGCAAAGGCTAAAACCATAAAAAAGTTCCTGGGAAGTAATTATGAGGTAATGGCTTCTATGGGACATGTTCGCGATCTTCCAAAGAGCACATTAGGAATAGATCTAGAAAATGATTACGAACCAAAATACATTACAATTAGGGGAAAAGGTGATCTTATAGCATCCTTAAAGCGTGCAGCTAAAAAAGCAGATAAAGTTTATCTTGCAACTGACCCCGATCGCGAGGGAGAGGCGATTTCATGGCATTTAGGCTATGCGCTCAAGCTCGATGGTGTTAAAACTTCAAGAATAACATTTAATGAAATTACAAAAAATGCAGTTAAGGAATCTTTAAAGAATGCAAGAGAAATAGACATGAATCTTGTTGATGCTCAGCAGGCCAGAAGATGCCTTGACAGAATAGTAGGCTACTCAATCAGCCCATTCCTTTGGTCAAAGGTAAAAAGAGGTTTATCAGCAGGAAGAGTGCAGAGCGTAGCCCTTAGAATAATATCAGATAGAGAAAAGGAAATTGAATCCTTTGTACCTAAGGAATATTATACTCTTGATGCAGAATTTGCAGTAGCAGGAGTAAAGAAGCACATTACAGCACGTTACTATGGAAGCGGTAGCAAGAAGGAAGAAATAGGAAGCAAGGAGCAGCTTGACGCAATTCTTTCGGATATAGAGGGTAAGGATTTCAAGATAGTTTCAGTAAAGGAAGGCGAAAGAAAGAGAAAAGCGCCTCTTCCATTTACAACAAGTACCCTTCAGCAGGAGGCTTCATCAGCACTTGGCTATGCAACCTCAAAGACCATGAGAATAGCGCAGCAGCTTTATGAAGGCGTAGACGTAAAGGGACATGGAACTATCGGTCTTATCACTTACCTTCGTACAGACTCCATAAGAATTTCAAAGGAAGCAGATGAGGCTGTAAAGGAATTCATTACGGATAATTACGGAAAAGAATATGTGACAGATACTGACGTAAACCGCATCGAAGGAAAGAAAATCCAGGATGCGCATGAAGCAATCAGACCTACCTATGTAGATCTAAAGCCAGAGGATGTTAAAGATTCACTTACAAGAGAACAGCTCAGATTATATACATTAATATGGAAGAGATTCGTATCCTCAAGAATGATGCCGGAAAAGTTCAAGACTTCTCAGGTAAAGATATCAGCTGGAAATCAGATATTTACAGCAAGTGCTTCAGTAGTGATTTTTGATGGTTATGCACTTGTATATAAGGCATCAGAGGCAGAAAAGAGCGAGGATGAGGAGCCGGTAGTAAATGGCACCTTCAACTTCACAACTGATACAGAACTAAAGAAGGTAAGCTTAAATCCGGTTCAGCACTTTACACAGCCACTACCTCATTTCACAGAGGCAGCACTTGTAAAGACGCTCGAAGAACTTGGAATCGGAAGACCTAGTACCTATGCTCCAACAATTTCAACAATACTTGCAAGACACTATGTAACAAAAGAAGAAAAGAGCATATATATGACAGACCTTGGAGAAGCAGTAGATGGAATACTTCGCAAGGGCTTCCCGATAATAGTAGATACCACCTTTACCGCAACTCTAGAAACACTATTAGACGGAGTTGAAGAAGGAAAGGTAAAGTGGAAGAATGTCATAAGAAATTTCTACCCGGACTTTGAAGATGCGCTTCAGAATGCTGAAAAGAACATTGGAACTGTAAAGGTAGCAGATGAAGTAAGCGATGTGCAGTGCGAGCTTTGCGGAAAGATGATGGTTGTAAAGTATGGACCTCATGGAAAGTTCCTTGCATGCCCGGGCTTCCCGGATTGCAGAAATACAAAGCCTTATCTCGAGAAAATTGGCGTAACCTGTCCAAAGTGCGGAAAGCAGATTGTAATAAAGCATACCAAAAAGGGCAGAAAATTCTACGGCTGTGAAGGCTATCCAGAGTGTGATTTTGTTTCATGGCAGATGCCAACTAATGAAAAATGTCCGAAATGCGGCAAGGTTCTTTTAGTACACGGTGATAAACTTGTATGCAGTGACAAAGAATGCGGCTATGTTGAAAAGAGAAATAATGTGTAAATAATATTTGAAATAATCTGAAAATTTAAACAGAACATTAAAAGCTTGAAAAATTGAGAAATCCTTGATTTTTCAAGCTTTTTTTGACTAAAAATGATTGTATATAATATTTAGAATTTTCTTGATTTTCAGAAAATTCTGTCTTATAATTAGATGTGGAGGAATATGTATGTTTTTCAACCATAGAGAAAGAGGAAGATTATGAGTGACATAAAACTATTAGACAGTACCAGGAAAATCAATAGGATACTGTACGGAAATCAAAACGGAACGCAAAGTGATGGTCAGCAGAGTGTTATTTCCTTTAATGAGCTTGCAAAGGCACTCGGAGAGAGCATAGATGCATCTATAAGAGTCATAAGCCAAAAAGGAAAGGTACTTGGAGTTTATGAAAGTGAAAAGGTAGATAAGTTAAATGATATGATAAGCGACGTCAGGGGGAAGTATATTGATTTATCCTTAAATGAAAGATTCCTGAACATATTATCTACCCAAGAGAATATGCTAGTTCAGAGCCTTGGTTTTGAAGGCGTTGAAGAAAAGGGCTATAAGGCACAGGTCTGTCCTTTGTTTATCACAGGTGAAAGACTTGGAACCTTATTTGTCTATAAAAATGAGGGAGATTTCTCTATAAATGATACCGTGCTATGTGAATATACCTCAACTGTAATTGGTCTAATAATGCTCAGCTCTGTAGATAAGGAAATAGCAGAGGAAAGAAGAAAGCAGAGCGTAGTAAAATCATCAATGGCGACGCTTTCATATTCAGAGGTAGAGGCCATAAAGAGAATATTTGAGGAATTAAACGGAAATAAGGAGGGACTTCTTGTAGCAAGTAAGATTGCAGACAAGGCAAAAATTACAAGATCTGTAATAGTAAATGCCCTCAGAAAGCTTGAGAGTGCAGGCATTATCAAGTCGAAATCCTCTGGAATGAGAGGTACCTATATTCACGTATTAAATGATGCTATATTCGAAGAAATATCGGATGTGTAAGTAACGAAAAAATAAATAAAAAACCACTGGAATTTGGAAATAATACTAGACAAAATTAACAAAAAAGTGTAAAATAAAAGATGGAATTGCAGTGTTTTTGTATGGTACAGATGTATTAAAATATTCTGGAGTGATAATATGGAAAAAACAGTTCTGATATGTGACGATAACGCGTTTATGCGTATGATATTAAAGGATATTCTAAAGAAAAATGGCTTCGGATGCGCAGGGGAAGCAGCAGATGGTAAGCAGGCTTTAGAAATGTATGAAGTAAATAAGCCGTCAGCGGTCCTGATGGATATCACTATGCCAGTCATGGACGGAATAGAAGCGCTCAAGAGAATTATGGCCATGGACAAAAATGCGAATGTAATTATGTGTTCGGCTATGGGACAGCAGCAGATGGTAATAGAATCGCTTGAATCAGGAGCTAGGGATTTTATAGTAAAGCCGTTTCAGGCAGACAGAGTAGTTGAGGCAATTAATAAAGCTTTGAGTTAAGAAAGGACACTATGATCGAAGATATTTTATCAATAAATGACAAAATTGAACTTATAAAGAGCTCTGTACTGCGCAAGAATGAGGCAGAGCAGAAATATTATAAGAGCCATCTAGTTGACATAAAGGACGATTCTACTTTCATAATATCCATGCCTGTAGAAGAGGACAAGCTTGTGGTTCTTGACATTGGAGAATCCTATAATCTGTGGTTCTATACCAAGAGAGGACTATATACCTGTACGGTAATAATAAATGAAAAATATAAGCAGGGGGATGATAATGTAGCAGAGGTCTATGCGACAAGCGATCTTGAAAAGCTGCAGAGAAGACAATATTATCGCCTTAACTGTATTATGGATTTTGAATATAAAATAAATGGAAGAGACGAATTCGATAAGGGTGTTGTCATCGACATGAGCGGCGGAGGACTTAGGTTCAATACCGAAAAAAAGCTTGAAACAGGTACCAAAATGCTTATAAGACTAAATCTTTTCCTTGCAGATAAAAAGAATGAGGGACAGTCTCAAGATGAGAAGGATATCTGCGAAATCAAGGCGAAGGTAGTGGATTCGGAACTTGCTAGAGCAAAGAACAATGTATATGAGAACCGCATAGAATTCGATAATATATCGGGCAAGGTAAGAGAAAAGATCGTAAGATTTATTTTTGAAGTAGATAGGCAGAGAAGACAGAATTCATTCTAATATGCAGAAAATAATAATGATTGCCAGTTCAACTGGCGGACCTAAGGCACTTAGAAGTGTGATACCCAGGTTGCCTAAATCTCTTGATTTTATAATTGTGATAATACAGCATATGCCAAAGGGCTTTACATCCTCACTTGCAGACAGCCTGAAGACAGAGGGCGGCATGCATGTAGAGCAGGCAGTAGATGGAATGCAGGCACTTCCTGGACATGTATATATTGCAGAAGGCGGTAAGCAGCTTACACTAAAGCAGAAGTTTGACAGGATATACATATGCGAGGAAGAAGAAAAAGAAGGCAGGATTCTTAAGCCTTGTGCAGATGTTACCCTAGAATCCCTTGCAAAGCTTAAAAACATTGACCTTACCTGCATAGTAATGACAGGAATGGGGAAGGATGGAAAGGCGGGGATAATAAAGCTGAAGGAAAGCATAGTTAAGAAAAATGAGGGTGAGTATAAGCTATGGGTAATCGGGCAGGACGAAAAATCCTGCGTTGTATATGGAATGCCAAAGGCCGTAGCTGAGGCGGGCCTGTGCGATGAAGTGGTAAGCCTTAAGGATATGGTGAAAAAAATAATTCAGATTGCAGAAAAAAAATAATAAAGAAAGGAGTTTGTTGCGCAGATGGATGTTAGTCAGTATTTAGAAATATTTATTGATGAAACTAGAGAGTATTTACAGAGTCTGAATGAACAGCTCCTCATTCTAGAAGAGAGCCCAGACAATCAGGATACTATAAATGAGATATTCAGGGCGGCTCATACCATAAAGGGAATGGCAGGAACCATGGGCTTTAAGAGAATGCAAAAGCTGACTCATGACATGGAAAATGTATTCTCTGAGGTAAGAAATGAAAAGATGTCTGTAACTTCAGAACTTGTAGATACTCTGTTCAAAGGACTTGATGCCCTTCAGGGATATCTTGACAGTATAGTAGAAACTGGAAGTGAAGGTGAAGATGACAATCAAGACATAATAGACGGTCTTGCAAAAATCTTAGCAGAGGGCCTAAGTAAGGGCGTTGTCAAAAAAGAAATAGCGCCTGAAAAGGAAGCTATGGAAGCTAAAGAGGAAGCAAAGGGCACTGATGCGGCAGAAGATGCTGCAAAAGAAGATGGAAAGACTGATGCAGAAGCAGATAACGCTGAATCAAAACAAACTAAGAGCAAAATAAAATTAAATGAGACAGAAATGGAGACTTATGTCGCTGCAAAGGCAGATGGACGTAATGTCTTTAATGTTACTGTAAAAATAAGAGAGACCTGTATCCTCAAGTCGGCAAGAGCGTATTTAGTGCTTAAGAATCTTGAGGAAAATGGTTATGTCATCAGAACAGAGCCGTCCTCACAGGATATCGAGGATGAAAAATTTGACTTTGAGTTTTCAGCACTTATAGCAACAGAGGCAAATGCAGAAAAAATTAAGAAGGTAGCAATGAAGGTTGCAGAAATCCAGGATGCTATCGTAGAAGAATTTGTAGCAGAGGGTGCTGAAGGGGAAAGTAAAGAGCAAGAGGCAGGCAAAGAAGCGCAGAGTGGGGAGGCTCCATCAGATAATAAGGATAGTGGTGAAAAGGCCGCAGAGCAAAAGAGTACAGAGGCGTCTTCTAAAAAATCTGCAGAAGTAAAGAGCGATAAAAAGGATAGTGAAGCAAATAAAGCGACTGTAAATAAAGCATCCGTGGGTAAGGCGGCTGCAAACCAGGCAAATGCAGGAGGGCAGAGCGCTCCTAAAGCACAGAAAAAGCCTGTAGTAAATAGATCTGTCAGAGTAGACATAGATAAGCTTGATGACCTTATGAATCTTGTCAGTGAGCTTATTATCGCAAAAAATGGAATTGTATCGACTAATGCAACTAAGAATAAGGAAATAGGCGAAATCAACAATAGTTTTACTGAGCAGATAGAGTATCTTGAAAGAATTACGACAAGCCTTCATAAATCAGTAATGAAGACTAGAATGGTGCCTATTGAGAGTGTAGTATCAAGATTCCCAAGAATGATAAGAGATCTTAATAAGAGTCTTGGCAAGAAGATGGACCTTCACATTACCGGTGAAGACACAGAGCTTGATAGAACGGTAATAGATGAAATCGGAGATCCTATCATGCATCTTCTTAGAAATTCAGCAGACCATGGAATAGAATCAGCAGCAGAAAGAAAAAGAGCAGGAAAGCCAGAGACCGGGCAGATCCATCTTGATGCATATCAGCAGGGAAATAATGTAATTATAAGCGTATCAGATGATGGTGCAGGAATAGATGTTGATAAGGTTAGAGAAAAGGCCATCTCTAGAGGTACAATTACTCCGGAGCAGGCCGAGGCCATGACCAATAAAGAAATAGTAGATTTATTGTTCTTGCCTAGCTTTTCAACAGCAGAAAAGGTAACTGAGATATCAGGAAGAGGTGTAGGTCTTGATGTTGTTAGAACTAAGATTAATTCTCTTGGCGGAACAATCGAGACAAAATCTGAAAAAGGAAAGGGCTCGACCTTCATAATAAGGCTCCCTCTTACACTTGCAATAATTCAGGCACTTATGGTACAGGTAGAGGAAGAAAAATATGCAATACCTCTTGGCTCAATTCAGACAATTGAAAATATACCAGTTACTGACATTAAGTATGTACAGTCGAAGGAAGTAATAAATCTTAGAGGAAATGTAATTCCGCTTATAAGACTAAGAAGCGTTCTCGACCTGCCGGAGGCGGTTGATAATGAAAGGCTGATGGTAGTAATAGTAAAAAAGGCAGATAATCTTGCCGGACTTGTAATAGATAAGCTGTTAGGACAGCTTGAAATAGTAATCAAGTCCATAGGAAAGTACATAGACAGTCCTAAGATGATAAGCGGCGCAACTATACTAGGCGATGGCGAAATAGCGCTTATACTGGATGTGAATATGATAATCTAAAGCTTATGCCGATAAAAATCAGGAGGCAAAATGGAAGAAATCAGACAGTATATTGTAACTAAGCTCGGTCCGGAAAATTATGGCATCGAGATAGGAATAGTAGATAATATTGTCAGAATGCAAAAAATAACGAGGGTTCCGAAGGTACAGCCGTATTACATAGGAGTAATGAATATCAGAGGTGAGATTATTCCGGTAATCAGCTTAAGAAAAAAGCTAGGACTTGGTGAGGATGTAATAACCGAGGAAAGCAGGATTCTCATTGTTAAGCCAGAGCCCCAGGCAAATGTAGGCATTTTGGTAGATGAGGTAGATGAGGTAGTAATGCTCGAGGATAAGGACATTGACTATGAGCAGAGTAAAATAAAGGATGCCAATGCAATATTTTTGGAAGGAGTTGGAAAATACGAAAATAAATTGGTATCGATATTAAATATTTCTACAATATTGATGGATAAAAACTAAAACTTTTAAATTGTGGTTGTAATCTTAGTAGCACGGAGGTTATAATATGCCTGTAGATAATTTTGAAAATCTAAGCAGTATGGAACTCGATGTGCTTCAGGAGATAGGAAACATTGGGGTAGGCAACGTTACTACGGCACTCGCGCAGATGCTGGGTATTAGGATAAATATGAAGGTTCCTGTAGTTGAGCTACTTGATATCGGAAAGGTACCAGATCTTCTTGGAGGCGCAGGAAATCCCGTTGCAGGTGTAATGTTGGCAATTGGCGGAGATATAGAGGGCATGATAGAATTTATCATGGATATAGCTTCGGCAAAGAAAATAGCAGAGGTAATGTTAGGAAGCAGTGCAGATGAAGTGAATGCAGTGAATGTTTCTGGAATAAATGATTTTTTAGAAATTGAAAAGGCGGCGCTTCAGGAAATGGGAAATATCATTGCTGGCTCGTATTTAAATGCAATATCTAAAATGACAGGACTTGCAATAATACCAAGCGTTCCGGAGCTTGCCATAGATATGGCGGGAGCCATTCTTTCAGAGCCGATGATAGAATTTGGCAAAACCGGAGATAAGGCACTTCTAATAGAAGCTGAATTTGGAGCTGAGGAACTCTTTAAGGGATATTTTATATTGACACCAACTAATGATTCTTATGCGAGAATATTGAATTCACTGAAGTTATAGCTGTTTCATATTGCGAAAAGAAAGCTAATTGGATGAAGGAATTAAAGGTTTTTTATGTCTGAGGTAATTAGAGTCGGCATGGCTGAGATGAAGATATGTATGCCGCAGGATAAAATCACGACGCTAGGACTTGGGTCCTGTGTCGGAGCTGTGATATATGATTCGTCTAGCAGAATCTGCGGGATGGTGCATGTAATGCTGCCGGATAGCAGGATATTCAGAAATAATGGGAATAAGGCAAAGTTTGCGGATTTAGGTATTGAGATGCTTGTAAAAGAGCTTATATCAAAAGGAGCAGTAAAGAGCTGTTTAAAGGCAAAGATTGCAGGCGGAGCGCAAATGTTCAGCTTTAAATCAGAGAATGAATTGCTGCAGGTGGGCAAAAGGAATGTGGAGGCCGTGGGCAAAAAGCTTAAGGAGCTTGGCATTCCGATTGTTGCTAGCGACGTAGGGGGAAACTACGGAAGAACGATAACGTTCAATCCTGCTGATTTTAAGCTTGAAATAAAGGTGGTTGGAAGGGAATTGAGTTACATCTGATGTATAATGTATTTATTGGTGATTATTTTTAGGTGATTATTACACATCAGAAGGAGGAAACAAATGAAATATGCAGGAAAAATATCACTTATTCTTGCAATGGCAATGATAGTTACGATGCTAGCTTCATCTGAAGGGAAGATAGTGCAGGCTGCATCTACTACAACACTTAGGGTTACATATGATCAAACAGGAGCAAGGACAATGCTTGCTTCAATTAATGAATTTAGAAAAAGTACGGGTGTATGGTATTGGAATTCTTCAACTACTAAGAAGCTTTTAGCAAGTGGTCTTGGAGACTTAGAATATGATTATGCACTCGAAAAAATAGCAATGATAAGAGCAGCTGAGATTGCAGTTTCATTTAGTCACATAAGACCAAACGGCGAGAGCTGCTTTACAGCAGGAGATGATTCTGATTTCATCGTAAGAGGTGAAAATATAGCGAGCGGCTATAAATCAGTTGGTACTGTAGTAGCGGCTTGGGAAGAGGATAAAGAGGATTATTCAGGACAGGGACATAGACGTAATATGTTAGGTGTTCTTTCAGATGGTTCAACGGATGCCTTTGATGCAGTGGGAGTTGCGCATATAGTTTATAATGGTACTCATTACTGGGTTCAGGAATTTGGAACTAGAAAGAGTGCATCATCTACTACTTATACAACACCGAATAATTATACAGATCCGGTAGATGGTGATAAATCTGTTATAGTGTCTTTAACAGCTTCATCAGGAACTACAATTGAAAAATCATCTGCAACTACAGCGACTGCAGCAAAAAAGACTGCAGTATCAGCAGTTGACATAGTAGCTGCTCCAGGTAACTCTTTTAAGCTTACCTGGGATAATACAGGAGCATCTGAGTATATTATTTATTACAAAAAGAGCGCCTGGTCTTCTTTTAAGGAGCTTGCAACTGTTAGTTCAAAAACCACCTATACAACTGATTCACTTACAAATGGAACTTACGAATTTAAGATAAAGGCTGGTTATACTGTATCGGGAAAAACCACCTATAGCGCTTATAGCCCGGTTTTCAAGACGGCAACTATAGGAATTCCATACATAACCGGAATTACTAAGTATTCTGCCGGAAGAGTAAAGGTAAAGTTCAGTACTGTAAAGAATGTAGACGGCTATCAGTTCATCCGTTCAACAGCTTATAATGGAACATATGTAGATTATAAGGCAGTTGTATATAAGGTATCAGCTTATGCGATAATGAAGCCTGTAAAGAATAAGACCTATTATTATAGGGTAAGGGCTTATAAAGAGGTAGATGGCGTTAAGATCTATGGTGCCTGGTCTCCAGTAGCAATATATACCTTAAAGTAAAGAAATTACTTTGGACTTATGCTTTGAATTTATTAAATCATAAAAGTAATGGAAAAGCTTTGAATTTACTAAATCATAAAAGTAATGAAAGATATCTGGATTTATAATATAGATATGAAATGTGATATTGTAAACTAAAATATAAAAAAAGTTTACAAATGCTATTGACAAATTAATTATTATATTGTAAACTACGTATCGAAAAATAGTTTACAATACTAAGGACCATATTTTTAGTATGACTATAAATATGGTCCTTTTTTGTGAAAAGAAAAAGGAGATTATTTATGGAGAGTGCAAAGAATGCAGCTATTAGCGCAGAGAAAAATATGGAGAAAGGAACGCTGTCTGGGAAAATCAGTGCAAAAAGAATGGCTTTTATAGCAATAATGGCAGCGGTAATATGCGTCGCTTCACCCTTTAGCATACCAATAGGGCCTATTCCTATATCACTTGCAAATCTTGTGATATGGACAGCAGTTTATTTATTAGGCGCAGTTGATGGAACATTAAGTACAATAATATTCATACTTCTTGGAGCGGTTGGACTTCCTGTATTTTCAGGAGGAGCAGGCGGACTTGCAAAGCTTACCGGAGCAACAGGTGGTTATATCATCGGATATATATTCATGGCGCTTGTAGCTGGTTTTATAATGGAAGCAGCAAAGAGAAAGACGATACCTACTTTCCTAGCTTTCATCTTAGGAGATGCTATCTGCTATGTAATTGGAACAGCGTGGTTTGTTCATCTTACAGGAAAAACGCTTGCAGCTTCAATGTCACTTTGCGTTACTCCGTTTATCCCGGGAGATCTCATAAAGATAGCATTATCAATAGCTATTGGAATGAGTGTAAGAAAGGCCTTGATGAAGGCATCTATAATGGAGTAAAAAGTAAATTTACTAGAAAAAAATAAAAAGTTAATAGACATTTCATAGGTAAGTGTGCTATAATAGTATTTCGTGGAGTGTGATATCCGAGACTTCTGAAATGCACAGTAATAGCACACTTACTGTTTGTTTCAGTTGTTTCGGAGCTCCATTAGAATAATATTACGTATAGCACGAAGGTGCGAAAGGAGTTTTAAATGGAAGGTGAAGTTTGGGCAGAGCTTCTTAAAAAGGAGTACAAGACCTTTTCAATGGATCTTGCAGGAAAGAAGCTTTCAGTAGAGGTAGGTAGAGTTGCAGCACAGGCAAATGCGGGTATTCTCATACATTACGGTGACACAACTGTTCTTACAACAATCGTAGCAAGCAAGGAACCAAAGGAGGGTGTTGATTTCTTCCCTCTTTCAGTAGAATATAGCGAGAAGATGTATTCAGTAGGAAAGTTCCCAGGTGGCTTCAATAAGCGTGAAGGAAAGGCATCAGAAAATGCAATCCTTACATCACGTGTTATTGACCGTCCTATGAGACCACTTTTCCCTAAGGATTTCAGAAATGACGTAACAATCGAGAATATGGTTATGTCAGTAGATCCAGAGTGCCGTCCAGAGCTTGTAGCAATGATCGGTTCAGCAATCGTAGCATCAATTTCAGATATCCCATTTGCAGGTCCATGTGCAACAACACAGGTAGGTCTTATCAATGGCGAGTATGTATTCAACCCATCACAGAAGCAGTGGGATGACAGCGATCTTCAGCTCACAGTTGCATCAACAGCAGAAAAGGTTATCATGATCGAAGCTGGTGCAAATGAAATCCCAGAAGATAAGATGATCGAGGCTATTTACAAGGCTCATGACATCAACCAGACAATCGTTGCTTTTGTTAACCAGATGGTTGCAGAAGTTGGTAAGAAAAAGATGTCATATGTCAGCTTTGCAGTACCAGAGGATATGTTTGCAAAGATGAAGGAAATTGTTACTCCAGAAGAGATGGAGACAGCAGTTTTCACAGATGATAAGCAGACAAGAGAGCATAATATCGATGAAATCACAGCAAAGTTCAAGGAAGCCTTCGCAGATAATGAAGAATGGCTTGCAAAGCTTCCAGATGCTGTATATCAGTATCAGAAGAAGACAGTTCGTAAGATGATCCTCAAGGATCATAAGCGTCCAGATGGCCGTGACATCCTTCAGATCAGACCGCTTGCTGCAGAGATAGACGTTATTCCTAGAACTCATGGTTCAGGTATGTTCACACGTGGACAAACTCAGATCTGCGACATCTGTACACTTGCACCTCTTTCAGAGGCTCAGAAAGTAGAAGGTCTTGATCCAAATATCGTAGAAAAGAGATATATCCATCAGTACAACTTCCCAGCTTACTCAGTTGGTGAGACAAAGGTATCAAGAGGACCAGGACGTAGAGAAATCGGACATGGTGCACTTGCAGAGAGAGCACTTGTTCCTGTACTTCCAACAAAGGAAGAATTCCCATATGCAATCCGTCTTGTATCAGAGACATTTGAGTCAAATGGTTCAACTTCACAGGCATCAGTTTGTGCTTCAACACTCAGCCTTATGGCAGCAGGTGTTCCTATCAAGAAGCAGGTAGCTGGTATTTCATGTGGTCTTGTAACAGGTGACACAGATGATGATTATGTAGTACTTACAGATATCCAGGGTCTTGAAGACTTCTTCGGAGACATGGACTTTAAGGTAGCAGGAACTCATGATGGTATTACAGCTATTCAGATGGATATTAAGATCCATGGTCTTACACGTCCAATCGTTGAAGAAGCAATCCGTCGTACAAAGAGCGCAAGAGAGTTCATCATCAATAACGTTCTTACACCATGTATCGCAGAGCCAAGAAAGGAACTTTCACCATATGCACCAAAGATCCTTTCAATGGAAATCGATCCATCAAAGATCGGTGAAGTAGTTGGTAAGCAGGGCAAGGTAATCAACGAAATCATCGCTCGTACAGATTGTAAGATCGACATCACTGATGATGGAAAGGTTTCAATCATCGGCGTAGATCCAGAGAAGATGCTTCAGGCTAAGGAAATGATAGACATCATTGTTACAGAGTTCTACACAGGCCAGATTCTTACAGGTAAGGTTGTATCAATCAAGGAATTCGGCGCATTCGTTGAGTTCGCACCTGGTAAGGAAGGAATGGTTCATATCTCAAAGATTTCAAAGGATAGAATCGAGCATGTAGAGGATGTACTTACACTTGGTGATGTTGTTAAGGTTGTATGCCTTGGCAAGGACAGAATGGGAAGAGTTGGTTTCTCAATCAAGGACGTAAAGTAATTCTTAAAAATTAAATATTTCGCAAAGCGATTTAAGGGGCCGCGAAGGAATTCGCGGTCCTGTTTTTGTGAAAGATTGTTAAAATTGTAACATTCTATAAAAAGTATTGGACTTTTAGGCTGAAGATGTGCTATAATAGGTATTTGTGGGATTATGCCTACAAAACAGAATTTTAAATATGAAATTATGAGGAATTAGACTTGGAATTATTTAAATTGACCAATGGAATAGAAGTAATATTCGAAAAAATTCCATATGTACATACTTTATCGCTCGGAGTTTATGTGAAATCGGGTTCGGCTTATGAAAATAAGAAAAATAATGGTATTTCGCATCTCATTGAGCATATGGTATTTAAAGGAACTAAAAAGCGCAGTGCAAGAGACATAGCAAAGCAGACGGCGCTGATAGGTGATGATATAAATGCCTATACTGAAAATGAATCGACGGTATTCTATGGAAATACTACCACGGAGAATTTTGAAGCTTTTGCTGAAATGTTCGCAGACATGATCATTAATTCGGCTTTCGAAGAAAAGAGCCTTGAAAAGGAAAAGAATATAGTCGAAAATGAAATAGATATGTATAATGATTCGCCGGACGACATTGTGCAGGAGCAGCTAGAGCTTAGCTGTTTTCCAGATGAGCCTGTAGGTTTTGCAGTATGCGGCAGCAAGGAAAATGTTGAAGCCTTTACAAGGGAAGAGGTATATGAAAGATATCTTGAGTATTATATTCCTGAAAATATGGTTATATCTATAGCCGGAAATCTTGAAATAGACAGGGTGAAGGAGGTTATAGAGAATAATTTTGGAGTTAAGGGCTTTTCTACAAGAAAGAGTATCAGAAGTGCCGAGCTGACTTCTCTAGAAATAAGAAATCAGCTTGTAAATACGCTCAATACCCCTTATACTAAGAAGTATACAGGCAAAAAGAGCAAAAAGGTAAGATATGTACCAGCTTTCAAGGCAGTTCATAAGGATATAGAGCAGCTTCATATAAATGTCGCCTTTCCAGCTCTCGCATTATACGATGAAAGACGATTTGCAATGGCAGTTCTTAATTCCTATCTTGGAGAGAGCAATAATTCATTATTATTCCAGAAGATCCGAGAAGATCTTGGACTTGCATATTCAGTAAGCTCGTATTCTAGCAATTACATGTTTACAGGTCTTATGCTGATAGATATGGCCGTAAATGCAGCTAATGCAGAAAAGGCCTGTGAGGGCTTATTCGAGCTTTTAAATGATGTGAAGGAAAAAGGGATTTCTGAGAGCGAGCTTTTGATCCATAAGGAGCAGCTTGTAACAGAGCTGATAATGGAGGATGAGAGCATGTCGTATAAGATGGAGACAAATGGCTCGGCAGTCTTCTTTGGAAAGTATAAGGATGAAGGCGGAAATGATGATCCGCTAAGGTATATAGTAGAGCTTGATGAAAAGATAAGACGAGTTAGAGAGGTAAGCCTTAAAGAAGTAAATGAGTTATTGAAAAACTTCATTGACTTTAGTAAGATGAGTATGTGCATAGTAGGCAATGGAGAAGAAATAGAATTTAATAAAATTGAAAAGGAATATTTAAAATGGCGTTCATAGAGGTGTTAAAGGCTATTATTCTTGGAATTATCGAGGGAATAACTGAGTGGCTTCCAGTTTCAAGTACTGGTCATATGCTGCTTGTAGATGAGTTCTTAAAGCTAGATGTTTCAGAGCAGTTCAGATCTTTATTTATGGTTGTAATACAGCTTGGAGCAATATTAGCTGTAGTTGTAATTTACTGGAAAGAAATATGGCCTTTTGGAATCAAGGCAGCAGATGAATACGATCATGCAGGCGGAAAGAGAATTTCAATCAGCAAAAGAAAGATAATCATGTGGCTTAAGATAATTGTTGCCTGTGTTCCTGCGGCAATTATAGGAATTTTGTTTGATGAAAAGTTTGAAGAGCTTTTTTATCATCCGATTCCAATAGCCCTAGCTCTTATTGTAATAGGTGTTCTTTTCTTATTTATTACAGAACCTAAGGGAAATAGAGAAGTAGTTAAAATATCTCAGCTTACCTATAAGGATGCAATAATAATTGGAATCTGGCAGCTTTTAGCAGCAATATTCCCTGGAACTTCAAGATCTGGTGCAACCATTATCGGAGCACTTCTTCTTGGAGTATCAAAGAAGATAGCAGCTGAATTTACCTTCTATTTAGCTATACCTGTAATGTTCGGAGCAAGCCTTCTTAAGATAGTAAAGTTCATAAAGGATGGCTTTAGTGCAACCGGAACAGAAATTACAATGCTTTTAGTTGGAATGGTAGTTGCATTTATTGTATCAGTAATTGTAATTAAGTTCCTTATGTCATTTATAAAGAAGCATAGCTTTAAGGCATTTGGTGTATATAGAATTATTCTTGGACTTATAATAATTGGTTACTTTGGATTTATCCATAAGTAAAAATGAAATGATAGATATTATACTGATGAAGGAAATGGAGGAGCAATGTCACAAGCGGGTTCACGTGATAATACGGCTAGAAAAAGAAGTACTGCTTCAAGCGGTAATACTGGAAGTGGACGTAAAAGCGCTGGCGGTATAGCTAGAAATAGGACTTCGGCATCGGGAGGAAAAAGTAGTAGCCAAGGAGCAGCAAGAAATTCAAAGAGCTCTAGCGGCAAGGGGAAAAGCATTGCAAAGGGAAGCAATTCAAAGATTGCTGCAACAAAAAGAGCAGCAAATGAAAAGGAAGAATATGAGCAGCTTACCATAAAGGATGCATATGTAAAAAAGAAGAATTCAATGATAGATGAATTAATTGTTGGAGTGGTTCTTTTATTTTCAATCATATGTTTTCTTGGAGTAATAGACAAGGGAGGCATTGTAGGAAAATATCTTAAATATTTCCTGTTTGGAACCTTTGGAATATTTGGATATGTAGCGCCAATTCTCATACTCCTTGCTACAGTAGTGATTGTTTACATTGGAAAAGACATTCCGGTCGTAAAATCACTTCTTGGAGTACTTGTATTTGTAAATCTCCTTGCAATCATACAGCTTGCAGTTCATTATGACGAAAAGCTTCATTTTTATGAATATTACAAGTATTGTGGAGAAAATTTAAACGGCGGTGGATTCTTAGGAGCTCTTATTCTTTCAATGCTTGCACCTTTATTCGGAAAGGCTGCTGCCATAGTAGTTGCAATAATAGTAATAATAATCTGTTTAGTGCTTATCACTGAAAAGGCGATTTTTAGAAGCATAAGCATCAGCAGCGGCAAGGCAGCAAAAAAGGAAGTAGAGCGCGCTGTTGAGCATCATAACGAGGTAGTTGCTAGAAAGCGTGAGATGCGCAGAAGACGCGAGATAGCGGAAAGAAAAAGCGGAAATTTCATGTATAAAATCACTTCCGAAGATATAGAAAGGGCAAAAGTAGAAGGAAGTGGAAATAATAAGGAATTTGTCGATTATCTAAAGAGCGGAGACAAGGAGCAGATAGCGGCAGCTAATGCTGCTAGAAAAAATAGAGGCTTTGCATATGCAGCAAATGCTGCAAATGCTGCAAATGCTGCAAATGTTGCAAATGCAGCGAATGCTGCAAATGCTACAAATGCTGCAAATGCTGCAAATGCAGCGAATGTTGCAAATGCAGCAAATGCTAAAAATGCAGCAAGTGCTAAAAATCCGGCAAGTGCGGCAAGTGCAGCAAATGCTAGAAAAGCCCAGACTGCAAATGTTAGTGATTCAGGCAAAAATGCAAGGAATGTTCGTCCTGCTGCGGCTTTAGAAAGAGAGAAGGATGATCTCTCAGACCTTAGTAATCTTACAATAACCGGTGATTATAAAAAGAGTTCGCCTGAAGATACTAAAAATATAAATCCTAAGGGTGCTTTAAGTTCTTCTATAGCTGATGATACCTTAAACATAAACGGAATCAATGAAAATGCTTATAATAAAGAAATTGACAATGCCGTATATGGAGATGAGGGATATAGAGGAATAAGACTTGAGACCGGAGAAGAAGATTTGAAGGAAAATGATAATTATGAAAGAATCTATCTTAACGGCCAGTCAGCTGAGAGCAGAGAATATGTAGATGATTCAGAAGGTTATGAAAATTCTTCTGAAACTGAATATACATATAATGGAAATTATGAGGATGATTCTGAATATGCTTCTGACTATGATGAAGAAGCAAAGAATTATGAAGAATCAGACATAGAGGATAACTCTATTGATAGAGATAGTGCTTCAGACTTTGAAGGTGAAGAGAATTTCGCAGGAAATGTAATGAGGCTTGGGCGTTATGATAATCTGTCATCTTCAGATGAAAGTGATATGGGCAGTAGTGATATAGATGTAAATGCCTATGACAAAGAAGATTATAATGAAAATAGTTATAATGAAGCAGATTATAATGAAGAAGATTATAATGAAAATAGTTATAATGAAGCAGATTATGATACCGAAGCTTTAAATTCAGATAATCTAAATTTAGACAATTTAGAAGCTAAATCTCATGCAGAAGATTATGGTAAAGATGATTTTGATGAAGAAAGCTTTAAGGATGAATATTCATCAGATTTAAATGCATCAGATGACGATTATGAAGATGTATCTGGAATGGACAGATTTGCCCAGTACGAGGATGCAAATTCAGTATTAGCAGGCGATAGCGAAATGGCCTCACAGATCGATGAATTCAGTGATTCTGTTAAGGGACAGGGTGAAGCTGTACCAGGCAGTGTAACGACCTATAAGACAAATCCTAATGGTACACCTATTGGTAAAGCATCTCCGGGAGTTGTAGGCGCAGCTCACGCAACAGCAACAGGCGTAGCGGGAGCTGCAGGAGCGGCACCTGCCATAGGAAAAGCAGGAGCCGCAGGAGAGGCAGGCGTTTCAGGAACAGCCGGACTTACAGCGGCAGGCGCTTCAATAGCAGCAATGGGAAGCATTCTTGATGATTCAGTAGAACCTGAAGAGGTTCCTATCGAGGTATTAGATTACATAGTACCTCCGCTCGATTTATTAGCAGAGCCTGTAAAGGGCAGAGGCGCTGATGAAGAGGAATTAAAGAACACCGCAAAGCTGCTACAGGATACTTTAAAGAGCTTTGGCGTAAATGTAAAGGTGACTAATGTTAGCTGCGGACCTGCAGTAACAAGATACGAAATAATGCCGGAGCAGGGCGTTAAGGTATCAAGAATTACTGCACTTTCAGATGATATCAAGCTTAATCTTGCAGCAGCAGACATAAGAATAGAAGCACCTATTCCGGGCAAGCCGGCAGTAGGTATAGAGGTTCCTAACAAGGAAAACTCTCCTGTAATGCTAAGAGAGCTGATTGAAAATGAAGAATTTACAGGACATAAATCAAACATAGCCTTTGGTGTAGGTAAGGACATTGGAGGAAAGGTGGTAATCGGTGATATAGCAAAGATGCCTCACCTTTTGATAGCGGGCTCTACTGGTTCAGGTAAATCAGTATGTATCAACTCCATTATCATGAGCATAATCTATAAGGCAGATCCAAAGGACGTAAGAATGATTCTTATTGATCCTAAGGTAGTAGAGCTTTCAATTTACAATCCTATGCCGCATCTTCTTATGCCGGTAGTAACTGATCCGAAGGAAGCGTCAGCTGCGCTTGCCTGGGCAGTTGCAGAAATGAATAATAGATATAAGAAGTTCGCAAAGGCGGGAGTCAGAGATTTAAAGGGCTTTAATCAGAAGGTTGAAAAGGGTGTTTTCGGTGATGATGAGCAAAGCAAGCTTAAAAATAAGATGCCTCATATTGTCATTATCGTAGATGAGCTTGCCGACCTTATGATGGTAGCTCAAAAGGAAGTTGAGGATTCAATTCAGCATATTACACAGATGGCGCGTGCGGCAGGAATTCATCTTATCATAGCAACTCAGCGTCCATCAGTAAATGTAATTACTGGTGTAATTAAGGCAAATGTTCCATCAAGAATAGCCTTTGCAGTATCCTCACAGGTGGATTCAAGAACTATCATAGACCAGGCAGGAGCTGAAAAGCTTCTTGGAAAGGGCGACATGCTTTTCTTCCCATCAGGAATACCAAAGCCGATAAGAGTACAGGGTGCTTTTGTTTCAGATGAGGAAGTTAATGCAGTAGTAGATTATCTTGAGGAATTTGACCAGGGAACGGCTATTGATTTAGCAGTTCAGGGTGAAATACAAAGACTTGCATCAAGCTCTGATGAAGAAGAGGCAGATGCAGGAAAAGGCTCGAAGGGAGCATCATCTCAGTATGATGATTATTTCATCGAGGCAGGCAGATTATTAATAGAGAAGAATAAGGCTTCTATAGGAATGCTGCAAAGAACGTTCTCGATAGGCTTTAATAGGGCGGCAAGAATTATGGATCAGCTTACAGGCGTGGGTGTTGTTGGACCAGAAGAAGGAACAAAGCCAAGAAAGATCCTTATGAGTGCAGAACAGTTTGAGGCATTTGCGGCAGCAATAAGAAATCAGTAAGATGACTAACTGTTAAGTAACCAAAAACATAGAAATTTTTAGTTAGGAGAGAAGATATGAAGAGTGATATCGAAATCGCACAGGAGGCTGTGCTTTGGCCGATAGGAAAGGTAGCTGAGAAAATAGGTATCAGCGAAGATGACATTGAGTACTACGGTAAATATAAGGCAAAGTTTACAAATGAACTCATTGAAAAGACAAAGAATAATAAGGATGGTAAGCTCATCCTTGTAACTGCAATCAATCCTACTCCAGCAGGAGAGGGAAAGACAACTGTAACTGTAGGTCTTGGAGAAGCCTTTGCAAGGCTTGACAAGAAGGTGCTTATTGCACTTAGAGAGCCATCACTTGGACCATGCTTTGGCGTAAAGGGCGGAGCAGCAGGCGGCGGCTATGCACAGGTGGTTCCTATGGAGGAGCTCAATCTTCACTTTACAGGTGACTTCCATGCAATCACCTCTGCAAATAATCTTCTTGCAGCAATGCTTGATAATCACATTCAGCAGGGAAATGCTCTTAGAATCGATCCAAAGAGAATTGTATTAAAGAGATGCGAGGACATGAATGACAGAGCTCTGCGTAACATTGTAATCGGAATGGGCAAGAAGACTGATGGTGTTGTAAGAGAGGATCATTTCATAATTACAGTAGCAACAGAGGTAATGGCGATACTCTGTCTTGCAACCGATCTCCATGATTTAAAGGAGCGCCTTGCAAAGATTATTGTAGCTTATGACTATGATGGAAAGCCTATTACAGCAAAGGATTTAAAGGCTGTGGGAGCAATGGCTGCTCTTCTTAAGGATGCTATCAGACCAAATATTATTCAGACACTTGAGAATACACCTGCAATCGTACATGGCGGTCCATTTGCAAATATTGCTCATGGCTGCAACTCTGTAAGAGCAACAAAGACAGCTCTTAAGCTTGCCGACTATGTAATTACCGAGGCTGGCTTTGGTGCAGACCTTGGCGCAGAGAAGTTCTTTGACATCAAGTGCCGTTTGGCAGGGCTTAATCCTGATGCATGCGTAATAGTAGCAACAGTAAGAGCTCTTAAATATAATGGCGGAGTAGCAAAGGCAGACCTTGGAATCGAGAACCTTGACGCATTAAAGAAGGGTATCGTAAATCTTGAAAAGCATATTGAAAATGTACATAAGTTCGGTGTTCCATGTATTGTTGCAATAAATCAGTTCATCACAGACAGCGAAGCAGAGCTTAAGTTCATAGAAGACTTCTGCAGAGAGAATAAGGCAAGATTTGCCCTTACCAAGGTGTGGGAAAAGGGCGGAGAAGGCGGAATCGAACTTGCAGAGCAGGTACTTGATGTACTTGAAAATGAAAAGAGTAATTTTAAGCCAATCTACCCGGATGAAATGGGACTTAAGGAAAAAATCGAGACTGTAGCTAAGGAAATATACGGAGCAGATGGAGTAGACTATGAACCAGCAGCTCTTAAGCAGCTTGATGATCTTACAAATCTTGGATTTGGAAATTACCCGGTATGTATGGCTAAGACTCAGTATTCACTTTCGGATGATCCAAAGAAGCTCGGAAGACCTCAGGGCTTTAGAGTAACAGTAAGAGAAGCTTATGTATCAGCAGGCGCAGGCTTTGTTGTAGTAATGCTTGGCTCAATCATTGCAATGCCAGGCCTTCCAAAGGTGCCGGCAGCAGAGAATATTGATGTTACAGATGATGGCAAGATAATAGGTCTCTTCTAATAAGTCAGCATCAGAATATTGATGTTACATATGAAGAGAAGTGGATGCTCTCTTTTGAAACATCAGGGCGAGCTGGTAAGCAGAATGTAAGATTAATATGCAAAAGTTAATTGTAAATGCGAATTACAATAGAAAATGCAAAAGTAAAATACAAAAGTAAATTGCAAAAGCAAATTGCAAAAGCAAAAATACATAAAAAGGGTCCAGAGAATAGATTAAAATTCTCTGGACCTTTAATTTTGTTTAAAAACACTACGTTTTTAAAAACACTACGTTTTTAATATAAACCTGTGCGATTTTAATATGATTTTATACGGAATAATACTTTTATTGTAAAAAGAAAAATGGATTAAAATTACTCAATTTGTAAAATTACACATTAGTAGAATGAAGACTACTACAGTAGAAAGAAAAGTTAATGTAATCAATGACTAATTATGTCAATATTGCATAGTTTTGAAAAAAATAATGTTGCTTTTTTATACTTTTTTGTGCAAAAAAGTTGACAAATAACGAAAGTGTTGCTATAATTCTATGTGGAATTTAACATTTTTGTAATAACTGCGAAAATGAAAATTTAAAAAATATGGCCAGTATTTTTAAATTGATTCCCAAAAAATTATCTAAAATGAAATCGGGATTCATTCCTAGATTTCTATGGAGGAAACTTGAAGAAGAAAGCATTCGTAAAATCTGTATTATTTGCAGTAGCAGCACTTGCATGTGTTGCGATGCCTGAGAAGACAGTAGAGGCAGCTTCAAAAAAGGGAGATTCATTACCACTTAGTGGTTTTTCATATATTTATCAGGAATACGAAAATGCAAAGGCAAAGAAGAATTCAGATGAAGAAAGCACAACTCTTTTATCTACCCCAATAGAGGTTCCGGAAAATGCAGCAATAGCAAAGGTAGAGGAGTATTGCAACATCCGTTCAGCAGCCGGAACAAATAGCAGCATAGTAGGAATTTTTACAAAGAATTCAATGTGTGAGGTAATCGGAACATCAAACGGCTGGGCACATATTAAGTCAGGAAAAGTAGACGGATATATCAAAACAGATTACTTATACATGGGAAGCGAAGGAAAGAAAAAGGCAGAAGATGTTGCAGAGCTTGTAGTTACACTCAATGCAGATGCAGTTAATATCAGAAAAACACCAGATACCAGCACAAGATCAAACATAATCATGAAGGTATCAAAGGGCGAAAAGCTCAATGTTATAGAGTCAGGCGTTCTTTCAAAGAACGACAGTGCAGCTCAGGTATGGGTAAAGGTAGAAATCGACTCATCAGACTCAAGCTCATCAGCAAATTATGGTTATATTTCAAAGCAGTATGTAGACCTTACATATAGCTGGAAGACAGCAACACCAGTAGATGAAATTGAATTCGATCCAAACTGCAAAACTACAGACATCCGTAGAGCAATCGTCACAGAGGCAAAGAAGCATATAGGTCTTAAGTATGTATGGGGAGGAAACAGCCTTACAACAGGAGCAGATTGCTCAGGCTTCGTACTTGCTTGTTATAGATCAGCTGGTCTTTCAACTTCAAAGATGGACAGAACTTCAGCAGGAATGGCAGCAGCAAGTCTTGGAAAGACAGTAAAGGCAGAAAATATTCAGCCAGGCGACCTTGTATTCTATGGAGATTCATCAGGACATGTAGACCATGTAGCAATGTATATCGGCGATGGCATGATCATCCACGAGAGCGGACATATAGTTGGCTGCAAGATTTCAGAGCTTAACTATAGAAAGGTATTAAAGATAAAGAATTATATTGATTATATCTACTAATTAAAATGATTCTTTTGTTATAATTTATTAAAACACCGAAGTGAGAAAGAAAATCACTTCGGTGTTTTTGATTAGTGAGAATAGATAAAAAATGACATTTTTATTATGGTTTATTAAATAAATTGCGAAAAATTTAGAAAAAGACTTGAAAACTAAAGGAAAGATTAGTATAATATAGGTTGTTGCAGTGCGTTTTAAATGTAATGAGAAGGGAAGTTTAAAAAAAGAAATGACAAAGATCGATATAATTTCAGGCTTTTTAGGAGCAGGAAAGACTACTCTTATAAAGAAGCTTTTAGCAGATGCATTTAAAGGACAGAAGGTTGTTCTTGTAGAAAATGAATTTGGTGAAATCGGTGTAGACGGAGGTTTCCTTAAGGAAGCAGGAGTCCAGATTACAGAGCTTAATGCAGGCTGTATTTGCTGCTCACTCGTTGGAGATTTTAAAGAAGCAATTACAAAGCTTGTAAAGGAATATGCCCCAGACAGAATACTTATCGAGCCATCAGGTGTAGGTAAGCTCTCAGACATAATACGTGCAGTGCAGAACGCAGCAAGCGATGAGTGCCAGATCGATCTCAACAGCTACACAGCAGTTGTAGATGCTAAAAAGGCAAAGATGTATATGAAGAATTTCGGTGAATTCTTCAATAATCAGGTTGAGGTTGCTCAGACAATCATACTTTCAAGAACACAGATAGTTACAGACGACAAGTTAAATGAAGTCGTTGAAATGATAAAAGAAAAGAATCCAAATGCTACAATTATCACAACACCTTGGGATCAGATCACAGGTGAGCAGATTTTTGCAGCAATGGAAAAGAAGAATGACATGGAAGAGAAGCTCTTACAGGAAGCATTAGAGAAGTTCCCAGAAGAGCATCATCATCACCATCATCACCATCACCACGATGAGGATGAAGACGAGGATGAGCACGAGCATCATCATCACCATGATGAAGATGAAGATGAGGATGAGCACGAGCATCATCATCACCACGACGAAGATGAAGATGAGGATGAGCACGAGCATCATCATCACCACGACGAGGATGAAGACGAGGATGAGCACGAGCATCATCACCACCATCACGACGGTGAAGAGTGCGACGATGAGAACTGTTCTTGCCATCACCATCATGACCATGATGCAGATGAAGTATTCCAGTCAGTTGGAATTGAAACTCCAAAGAAATTTGATGAAGCAAAGCTTGATAGCATTCTTAAGGTGCTTTCAGAGTCATATGATAAGGGAACTGTCCTTAGAGCAAAGGGTGTAATTCAGAACCCGGCAGGTGAATGGATCGAATTTGATTTAACACCAGGTGAATATGAAATCAGAAAGGGTGCAGCTGATGTTACAGGAAAAATCGTTGTAATCGGCGCAGGCATCCATCGTAAGGATATTAAAGAGTTATTTGAGCTTTAATCCTTTAGTTAGAAAACGAGGAATATTATATGGAAATACCAGTTTATCTTGTGAATGGATTTCTTGAGAGCGGAAAAACGACATTTATAAAAAATACTCTCAGTGATCCTGATTTCACAGAGAACAAACCGTCATTAGTAATCGCTTGTGAAGAGGGAGAAGAAGAATTTACTCCTGAGGAGCTCAGTGCTTTAAAAACTACTGTTGTGACGGTTGACAGTATGGATGAAATTACTAAGGAATTAGTTGATTCGGCAGTAAAAAGAAGTAATGCAGCTAGAATATTTGTAGAATTAAATGGAATGTGGAAGGTGAATGATTTTCTTCATGTAGATCTTCCAAAAAAGTATCCATTAGTTCAGATAATTACACTTGTTGATGCATCTACATACACGAATTATTTCAACAATATGAAGGCATTCATGTTAGATCAGGTGCGTGATTCAGATACTATTTTCTTTAATAGATGTGATGATTCAACAGATGTAACATTTATCAGAAGGTCAATAAAGCCGGTAAACCGCAAGGCTCAGATAATATACGAAAGAGCAGACGGAACGGAAATGAATGGAGGAGCAGAAATACTTCCATTTGACAAAAATGCACCGGTTATTGAATTAAATGAAGAAGATTATGGACTTTGGTATCTTGATGCCATGGAGCATCCAGATGATTATGCAGGAAAGAAAATTCATTTCCTAGCACAGATCTATAAATCACCAAAGCTTCCTGATCATTGCATAGTTCCAGGTAGATTTGCAATGACCTGCTGTGCAGCGGATATACAGTTTGTTGGATTCCTATGCAAGGTTCCAAAACAGACAGGTCCGGTAAAGTACGAAGATCTTGTATTAAAGCAGTTTGCAGAAATTACGGCAGATATCAAGGTGGAGTATTTTAAGGATTATAATGGCATGGGTCCGGTTCTTTATGCAACAGAGATAAAGAATGCAGCGGCACCAGCTGATGAGTTGGTTTATTATACATAAATAATATTAAGATGTGTTGGAGGGTTTTCTATGCTAAAGAGCATGACAGGTTACGGTAAGTGCGAGGTGTCAACTGAGGCTGCAAAGATTACAGTTGAAATTAAGTCAGTGAATCATCGTTTTCTTGAAGTAGGAGTGAAAATGCCTAGAGTAATAAGCGCCTATGAAAATGTAATAAGAAGCATTGTAAAGGACAGAGTGATTCGCGGAAAGCTTGACATCTATGTAAGCTATGAAAATGCAGGGGCAAGTGTAGCAACTATCAGATACAACGAAGATATCGGAAGACAGTATTTTGATGAAATAAGCCGTATGAAGTGCGATCTTATTTTTGAGAATATGAGAATTAAGCAGGATAACCCTGACATGGATGTTTCTTTAAGAATTATGGATGACATCGACTGCATGCAGTTCGCAAGACTTCCAGGCGTTCTTGAGGAAGAGGATGAAAAGGCAGGCGAAGAGGTGCTTCCAGTTATTCAGGATGCTGTTAATGGAGCACTTGATCAGCTTATAGAATCAAGAACAACAGAAGGTGACAGACTTAAGGATGACCTTCTCACAAAGCTTGAGACAATGAAGCTTTTAGTAGAGGATATCGAGGAAAGAGCACCATTTATTCAGGAAGAATATCGTACAAAGCTTCTTAATAAGGTAAATGAGCTTCTTAATGGCCGTGTAGCAGATGAGGCAATCATTGCAACAGAGGTTACAGCATATGCAGATAAAATCTGCACAGACGAGGAAATAGTTCGTCTTAAGGCTCATATCAGCAACATGGCTGATTGCCTTGAAGTTGGTGAAGATATGGGAAGAAAGCTTGATTTCATAGCTCAGGAAATGAACCGTGAAGCAAATACAATTCTTTCAAAGTCAGATGATCTTCGTTCATCAGACACAGCTATTGAACTTAAGACATTAATCGAAAAGATGCGTGAACAGGTTCAGAACATCGAATAATTATGGACAAAATAATTAACATAGGTTATGGAAACCTTATAAACTCAGAAAAGGTGATAGCCATAGTAAAGCCAGATGCAGCGCCAATAAAGAGAGTAGTCTCTGCTGCAAAGGATGATGGTAGCTATATCGATGCCACCTGCGGAAAAAAATGCCGTTCAGTTATATTTACAACTGATTCAAGGATAGTACTTGCCGCATTGACACCAGATACCATTGCAAACCGAATAAACGGTGAAGTTAGTGGCAAATCATTAATAATAAAATAAATAGACCTAAAGCCAAAGGAGAGAAAAAACTATGATGATGCATCCTTCTTACAAAGACATTATGGACGCTGTAAATAAGGACGTTGAGCCAGGCGAGGAATCAATCGTTAACAGCCGTTATTCAATCTGTATCGCAACTGCAAAGCGTGCAAAGCAGCTTATCGCAGGAGCAGATCCAAAGGATCTTGATAAGAAGATTGTTTGTGATAAGCCATTATCTCAGGCAGTTGAAGAACTGTATGAAGGTAAGATAAAGATTTTACCTAAGAATGCAGAAGATAATCAGTAAAAGCATTAGGGCTGTATTGATTTCAATGCAGCCCTATTTAACGTCAAGGATGATTATTATATGAATTTTATGTCGATAGCAAGCGGAAGCAGTGGAAACTGCCTGTTTGTAGGAAGTAAAAGTGCAAATATACTCATAGATGCAGGAATTTCCTGTAAAAAAATATGCGAAGGTCTATCTATTGCAGATACATCGCCAGAAGACATAGATGCCATATTAATTACGCATGAGCATGTAGATCACATAAAAGGAATTGAAGTATTTCAGAAGAAATATCATACTAAGATCTATACAACCAAAGGAACCTATCTTCAGCTAAAAAAGAAGAGAATGATGCTAGATGATGAGCTCTTTAATGAAATAGAGGCTGGTGTGGATTTTAGGATAGGCGGATTTTTAATCCATCCTTTCAGTACCATGCATGATGTGGCAGACCCGGTGTGTTACACTGTTACAGATGGAACGGGAAAGCTTTCGATGCTCACGGATACAGGAAATTATACAGAAGAAATGAAAAAAAGCATGATGAATTCAAATATACTATATATTGAATCAAATCATGATGAAAATATGCTGATGGCAGGGAGCTACTCTTATCAAGTGAAAATGAGAGTAATAAGCGATAGCGGACATCTTTCAAATGAAAAGGCTGCAGAGCTTATAAATGGCTTATTATGGAAAGGACTTAAATGCATCTTCTTGGGACATTTGAGCGAAGAAAATAATATGCCTGCATTAGCGGATATTACTACAAGGTCTATGCTTGATGAAGAATGGAAGTATCAGACCGACGAACCAGAGTTAATTGTTGCTGGGCATTATGCACCATCAAAAATAATAGAACTATAATAGCAAGGAGAATAGAGATGAAGAGCAGAACAATTATTACAGTATTAGGAAAAGATCAGAAGGGAATCATTGCAAAGGTATGTACCTATCTTTCAGATAATGGCATAAATATCCTTGATATTAACCAGACAATCGTAAATGGCTTCTTCAACATGATGATGATTGTTGACATGAAGGATGTTGAAAAGGATTTCAGCGTAATTAACAGCGAACTTGACGAACTTGGAAAGAGCATCGGGGTTAAGGTAGAGGCTCAGCGCGAAGATATTTTTGATATGATGCATAGAATCTAATTTCTGGGGGAATTTTAAATGATTAATTTTAAGGAAGTACAAGAGACAAATGATATGATCCAGAAGGAGAACCTTGATGTAAGAACAATTACACTTGGAATAAGCCTTCTTGATTGTATATCAGATGATATAAATAGATTAAATGAGAAAATCTATGATAAGATTACAAAGAAAGCAGAAAAGCTTGTAGCGACAGGAAATGAGATAGGAAAGGAATTTGGTATTCCTATCGTAAATAAGAGAATTTCCATTACACCAGCAGCACTTATAGGTGCATCAGCAGCAAAGTCACCAGAGGACTTTGTAGCAATAGCAAAGACACTTGATAGAGCAGCTAAGCAGGTAGGAGTTAATTTCCTTGGCGGTTTTTCAGCCCTTGTATCAAAGGGAATGACAACTTCAGATAAGCTTCTTATGCAGTCAATCCCTCAGGCACTTGCAGAGACAGACTTTGTCTGCAGCTCAATCAATCTTGGTTCAACTAAGACAGGAATAAATATGGATGCAGTTCGCCTCATGGGTGACATTGTTCATCAGACAGCAGAGGCTACAAAGGACAGAGATTCTATCGGCTGTGCAAAGCTTGTTGTATTCTGCAATGCACCAGATGATAACCCATTCATGGCAGGAGCCTTCCACGGCGTAACAGAGTCAGATGCAATTATAAACGTTGGTGTCAGCGGCCCGGGTGTTGTACACGAGGCACTTAAGAAGACAAGAGGTAAGAGCTTTGAATATCTTTGTGAGACAATTAAGAAGACAGCCTTCAAGATAACCAGAGTAGGACAGCTAGTAGCAAGAGAAGCCTCAAGAAGACTTGATGTACCATTTGGTATAGTAGACTTATCACTTGCTCCAACACCAGCAATAGGTGATTCAGTAGCAGATGTACTTCACGAAATCGGTGTAGAGCATCCAGGAGCTCCAGGAACAACAGCAGCACTTGCACTTCTTAACGATCAGGTAAAGAAGGGCGGAATCATGGCAAGCTCATATGTTGGCGGACTTTCAGGTGCCTTCATACCAGTAAGTGAGGATCAGGGAATGATAGATGCTGTTGAAGCAGGCGCACTTACAATAGAAAAGCTTGAAGCAATGACCTGTGTATGTTCAGTAGGTCTTGACATGATAGCAATCCCGGGAGATACAAAGCCAACTACTATAGCAGGTATAATAGCAGATGAAATGGCTATCGGTATGATCAATGCCAAGACAACTGCAGTAAGACTCATTCCTGTAATCGGAAAGAGTGTTGGTGAGGATGTTGAATTTGGCGGCCTTCTCGGAAGAGCACCAGTCATGCCAGTAAATAGCTTTGCCTGCGATGAATTTGTAAACCGCGGCGGAAGAATTCCAGCACCAGTGCATAGCTTCAAGAACTAATATATCTTGCATCTTGCAGCGGTATAGAACTAGTAGAATATAGAGATTTATAAAGAATAGGATAATATAATCCGGCATCGAATAATTGGTGCCGGATTAAAAATGAAATGGAGAGAATATAAAAATGGATATTTCAGCATTAGAAAAGATAGATTATAAGTCAGTACTCAAATATTTTCTTGAAATAAGCAGCGTTCCACGTGGTTCAGGACACAACGAGAAGATAAATCAGTATCTTGTTGATTTTGCAAAGAAAAAAGGTTTTGAATATTATACAGATGAGGCACTTAATGTGGTAATTACAAAGCCTGCAGCAAAGGGATATGAAGATCATGAAGGAATTATCATCCAGGGACATATGGATATGGTATGCGTATGTGAAGCGGGAATCCAGCATGATTTTGAAAATGAGCCTCTAGAAGTTTATGTATCAGAAGAGAATGGAAAAAAGTATTTAAGAGCAAAGGGAACTACTCTTGGAGCAGATGATGGAGTAGCAGTTGCCATAGGACTTGCAATGCTTGATGATGCTGACCTTAAGGCACCGATGATTGAATTTTTTGTTACAACAGATGAAGAGACTTCAATGGTAGGAGCTAATAACTTTGATTATTCAGTATTAAAATCAAACAGAGTCCTGAATCTTGATTCAGAAAATGAAGGCATAGTAATTGCAGGCTGTGCAGGCGGTATTACAGTAGCAGGAAATGTTGAAATTAAGAGAAATTCAATATCAGGAACAGCAATAAACATTCAGATCTCAGGTCTCTTAGGCGGCCATTCAGGAGAAATGATCGGAGAGTATAGAACAAATGCAAATGTTCTTATGGGAAGAATACTAATGGAGCTTTTTGAGGAGATTGATTTTAATCTTATCAGCATAAACGGCGGAGAAAAGAATAATGCAATCCCTGATGCATGTAAGGCTGTAATAATAGTAAAGCATGCCAAGAATTCAGGAAAGGTAAATGGAGTTGATGTAAATGTATCATCAGCACTTTCAAAGCTCTCAAAGATCGTATCTGCTGTAAAGAAGGAGCTCACAGACTCAGAACCTGGCATTAAGATTACAGCAGCTGCAGATGAGTCAGGAAATGGACTTCCATTACCAGCTTTTGATGAAACAACAACAGCAAATGTACTTAATATGCTCACCTTTGCACCGGATGGAGTACAGGTAATGAGCCATGTAACAAAGAATTTTGTAGAATCAAGTCTCAATCTTGGAATTCTTAAGACTTATTCACAGAATCCTCAGACAGATACAGTATACTTTGAATATCTTATCCGTTCATCAAAGACATCATACATGCAGTATGTTGCAAAGAAGCTTTTAAATCTCTTCATGAATACCAAGGGCTCATTTGCAGAAATCCTTTCATCATATGAACCATGGGAATATAACGAAAAGTCTGAGCTTCGTGAAATATATGAGAAGGCATACGAGGAGCAGTGTGGCAAAAAACCAGTAACTCAGATAATTCATGCAGGACTTGAATGCAGCATATTTGCAAAGAAAATGCCAGGAGCAGATCTTATCTCAATAGGTCCTGATAATTATGACATCCACACACCAAACGAGCATGTTGACATAGATTCCTTCATTAGATCAGCAAAGTTAGTTGAACTTATGCTTGAGAAGATGTAATTGTAAAAATATATTTATATTTGAAAAAAATATAGTATAGTAAGTGATCTGATTTATAAATGAAGCCGCTGTTTAAATTGGCAAACAGCGGCTTTTTGTTATTTATACAAGTAAAAAGAGCTGTACAATTTTAATAAAAAAACTTGGATGAAAATATAAAAAAAACATAGAAAAAATGAGAATAATGTTTGCATTTTCCATAGAATTATGGTATACTAAAGAATAATAATATTGCAAAAAATCGATGATATAAAGAGAAAAGAGTGAGAAATATTCCATAAATATACTAATTATTTGAAGAGGATGAATATATGGAGAAAAATACGTACAACATACCAAAAGAAAAAATAGAGGTTGTCAGATATTCGAGTTTTCCATGTGCAATATACAAAAGCGTGAATAATGCTGTAATTGCGGTGGAGGTCTCGGAGGGTTTAGTTGCGCTCAGAGGAAGAAATGAAAGCAGGGATGACGTAATTGAAAACTTCAATTCTGGCAGAATGTACGACCTGGTTCATCCTTCAGATATAGCAAGAATAATCGATTTAGGAAGAGCGTTTGCAAGTGAGCCTAATGGACATTATTTTGCAATTTACCGTGAAAAACTAAAAGGAAGCGATGAGTATAGTATTATACAGGCATCGGGCTATCATGCATATCTCCCTGATGGTTCTGTTTATGCAGAAATAGTATATACTGACATAACAAATGTCATGTACGAAAATGAAAGAGCTAAGAAAATATTTGATAATTCCTTAGTTGCGATTTTTGATGAAAATGACAGAGGTATTGCTGTAGTAGATGCTAAAGACCATAAGCTTTATTCATGTAATGCTGCATTAAGAAGAATTATGCCGCCAGTAAGCATAATGAATGAAAATATCACCTTTGAAGAGTTCTTTTATAAGGATCCGAGCAAGGAATATATACCGTTTGAGAGAATGGTAGATGAGGGAGAAGATATAGTTGCAGATCCAAATACCGGAAATGATTTAGCGGTAACTGTATCACTCACAGAATGGGAAGGAAAGCAGGCATATATAGTAACTGTAACAGAACATAATCATAAGTTCTACGATGATCTGACAAGCCTTCCAAATATGAATTATTATGTATCAAAGGGACAGAAAGAAATCCAGCACATAAAGGCAGCAGGAAAGATTCCTCTGGTAATTTATTTTGACATACTAGGAATGAAGGCCTTTAATAAGAATCACGGTTTTGAAAGCGGAAATGATTTATTAAGGCTTACGGCTAGATATTTAAAGGAAGCCTTCAAGAGAGAATTCATATGCAGATTACCTGATGACCATTTCTTAGTAGTGACCGACGAGGAAAAGGTTACCGAAAAGATAGAACAGGTACATATTAATATATTAGAGAGCGCAAAGAGCCAGAGCGTAGATATAAGGGCTGGAATATACAAGATAGAAGAAGAATATATAGAAGCAACTATAGCGCTTGATAATGCAAGACTAGCCTGTGCAAAGGTAAAGAAGAATGTAGATCAGATAATAATGTATTATGAACCGGAGCTATCGGTAAAATACGAATTATCAAGATATGTATCAAATAATATTGATACGGCCATAAAGAATGGTTACATAAAGGCTTATTATCAGCCTGTTATTAGAACAATAAGCGGAAAACTGTGCGGTTTTGAAGCTTTAGCACGCTGGCAGGATCCTGAAAAGGGAATGATATGGCCAGATGTGTTTATCTCAGCACTTGAGGATACTCAGCAGATTCAAAAGCTTGATATGGCAATGATAGAAATGATATGTAAGGATTTAAGGCATAGACTTGACACAGCTCCAGATACCTGCGTAGCCATTTCTTTCAACCTGTCGAGAATGGATTTCCTCAACTGTAATATTTATGAATACATTGTGGGAATGGTAAAAAAATACAATATCCCAAAGGGCTTACTTAATGTGGAAATTACAGAGAGCATAATGGTAAGTGATTCATTTATCAGAGATGAGGTAAATAAGCTCAGAAAAGTAGGCTTTGCCGTATGGATGGATGACTTTGGAAGTGGATATTCATCTCTTAATGTACTTAAGGACTGTGAATTTGATGAGTTAAAGATCGATATGGCCTTCCTTAGCAGCTTCACGGATAAATCAAAGAAAATAATTGAATCTGTGGTAAAGATGGCCAAGAATTTAGGAATTCATACACTTGCGGAGGGCGTAGAAAATATTGACCAGTATGAATTCTTAAAGAGCATTGGCTGTGAGAAGGTGCAGGGATATTTCTTCGGAAGACCTCTTCCAAAGGAGAAGGTAAATGATAATCTTGAAGTTCAGAAAATTAATAGAGAATCAGTTGAAAACAGGGATTATTATGACAAGATAAGTAAGGTGGATTTCATTACAGATAAATCTCTTGCTGTAATAGAAGTAGTAAATTCTGTACTGAGCTATTTATTTGTAAGTGATGAGTACAAGAAAACTCTTAAAAGCATTGGAACTGAAAGTGTTGCACAGGCTGAGCATAACATAAACATGAAAGTGTCGCCTATGTATACGGTTTATAGGAGCTTTGTGCAAAAGGCGTTAGAAAGCGATAATATGTGCTACTCGACGTATATTGACAGAGGCAACTATATGAAGTTAGGACTTCAATGCATTGCAAGGCAGAAAGATAGATATACTGTCATCGCAATCCTTGAGAATATCGAAATGAGTGGTACGACTCAGCAGCAGGAAGCCATTAATAACTATATAAGACAGATTGTTCTGATTTATGACAGCATAAAGCTTTTGAATATAAAAGAGGATTATGTAGAGGAAATAATGAGCGACCATTCCTTTACGAATTTTAAGAAACATAGGTATGAAAACCTTGCTTCGTTAAGGAAAGGCTATGCAAATCTTAATATTCATGAAGATGAAATATCAAGATACCTTGCCTTTGCGGATACGACGAATGTTGCAGAAAGAATTCAGCAATCAGGAAAAGGCTTTGTTACTGAATTCTTCAGGGTGCTTGACTTAAAGACAAAGGAATACGTAAAAAAGCAGGTTACCTTAATAGCAGTACCAAAATCTGATGGAAATGAAATTTTAGAAATCGTTAGAGATGCATCAGGTGATAAAGGAAATTAAACCTGAAAATAAATAAAACCAAAGGGGGTTGTCCGCAAAAAAGGATAACCCTTTTTTGTAAGAAAAGCATGATAGAACGTTATTGCTAAAAAAGTATAATTATGCTATAATGAGATGGCTTGAATATATATCAAGCAAAGACAAATTGAAAGAAATAAATTAAAATATAAAGGAGATAAGGATTATGGAATTATTTGAAGCAATCAAGACAAGAAGAAGTATCAGAAGATTTTCAAATGAGCAGGTAACTGTAGATAAGCTTAAGGAAGTAGTAGAGCTTGCAGCCATGGCACCAAGCTGGAAGAATACCCAGACAACACGCTATATCGCTATCCTTGACAGAAAGGTAATTGACGAAATTGCAACAGAGGCAGTTTTAGGATTTGAATACAATACAAATACAATTACTCATTCACCAGCACTTGTTGTAGTTACAACAATAAACGGACGTTCTGGTTATGAAAGAGATGGAAGCTTTACAACTTCAAAAGAGACTCATTGGCAGTCTTTTGATGCAGGAATTGCAACTCAGACTTTCTGCCTTGCAGCACATGGTCTTGGACTTGGAAGCTGCATAATGGGAATTTTTGATGAAGCAAAGGTAAAGGAAATTGCAAAGGTTCCAGAGGGACAGTCTGTATCAGCGCTCATAGTAGTAGGATACCCGGAAGCAGAGGTAGATACACCTCCAAGAAAGGATGTAGATACACTTCTTAGTGTTATACAGTAATACGCTAAGCCAATTTATTGCGACGTGTAACTGCACGCCAAAAGGCGTGTGGTTTCACGGCTAATCACGTATAAAAAGAAATAGTAAGAAGAAATAGTAAGAAGAAATAGTAAGAAGAAACAGTAAGAAGAAATAGTAAGAAGAAACAGTAAGAAGAAATAGTAAGAAGAAATAGTAATAAGAAACAGCAAGAAGAAATAGCAAGAAGAAATAGTAAGAAGAAATAGTAAAAGAAAAAAGAGGCAAAAAATGAAAATAGAAGGACTTGAAAAAGCTGATAAAGTAACACTTAGCGTGCAGGCCTATGAAGTAGGCGGAGTAAGTGTTTGCTTTAAGAGAGCCAAAAAGGGCATTGATGTAGGATATGCAGCAACCCCTACCTGGGGAAAGGCAGAAACAGGAAGTGAGCCTGCAGCAGATAATATTGAAAAGGTCTTAGGCCAGATAATGAACAGGGATTTCAATATCAAGCCTTTCGGCGGAGCAGATCGTACAATATACTTTACTGTAGAAGATCCAAAGCTTCCAAAGTTTGAGCCAGGAGAGTGGACTCTTCTTGTAGAAACAAATGACAATAAGGTGCTTTTCCATATCCATGGAATCAGTCTAAATAATAAGGACCTTGCATATATGATTTCAGTATTCAAGGGCGTACATAAATCAGCAATGGTTTTCGACCAGATAATGTAATAGATTTAAAAATGTCAATGGTATGGGAGTGGATGCAGATATTCATATCTATGCTAAAAAGGCAGGAGGAGAAATCTGCATTCAGGAAGAAAAGGAAGCCATATTAGAAAAGGCAGCAGAAGGAAAAACTGAGCCAAAGGACATAGATGCTGCGAAAATAGAAGCAGCAAAGAATATGGAATATGACCTTGGCGAAGAACTTGGAACAGTGCATGTAAGCCGCGGAAATGGAATAGTAAGCGGACTTATTAAGGCTGTAACGGGCAGACAGGCGATTTACTTAAAGGTTACTACAGAATACCCTCACTAATACCCACGGGCAAGCCCGTGGGGTTGCAGTAGCGATACCGTAACCCTTGGTGAGTAGCCTAAGTTCTTTGAGAACTACGTTAAGAGAGAATATATAGTTACCTA